>WNGB01000081.1_pt1 | contig 136143 bp, 145 predicted proteins | sample 5400681 | NCBI WGS metagenome assembly WNGB01 (sample SAMN13153367, study PRJNA577476) | soil metagenome | isolation source: 115 cm soil or saprolite under grassland replicate 2 | place: USA:California | collected 2016-06-15
GCTTCTTGAGGATCTTACCGTGCTTCGAGAGCTCGTCCCAGCTCTTCGGGTACTCGAGGCCCGCCTTGCGGAAGTGCGCCATATTGTAGGTCGCGGGGAAGGCGACCCAGAACCAGGGGACGCCGCGCCACCCTGCCCCAGTCTGGGCCGATTCAGCCGCGAAGGGATACCAGCCGCCGTAGCGCTTGCCCAGCGTGTCCACGAGCGGTCCAAGATCGACGAGGAGATTCTCGAAGAGGAACGGGTCGGCGTGACTCAGCAGAACGATGTCGTGCCCGGACTGGCTCTGTGCCTCGGCCGCGCGCTTGGCTGGCAATTGCAGGCCGTGGATGGTGTCGATCTTGACCGTGATGCCGGCCTGTTTGCCGAAGGCCTCGGCCTGCCGGCGGAGCTCCTCGTCGGAGGGGGGGACGAAGTGATTCACGCTGAGGAAGGTGACCTCCCGGCGCTGGGCGAAGGCCGGGGCACGGCCAAGGGTCAGGGCGGCGCTCGCCCCGACGGTGGCGCGAACGAATTGCCGGCGTGTGATCTTTCGCATGGGCGAACCTCCTCGGTTGGGGCGGCAGAACCACCGCCGTTCGGTCAGGTTGCCGGACTGGAGCGCGAAGGCCCGGAGCCACGCAGCGGCGGCCGCGGAACGGGTATCGCTGCTCCACGAGCCCACAGCTGCCGCAGCACCCGGAGACGCTCCTCCTCCAGCTTGTCGAGGGCCTCCAGGGCCGAGTGCGCCTCGGCGACGCAGCCGGGCAGCTCCGGATGCTCGGCCCGGCGCAGCCATTCGCCCTTGCGCTCGACCGACTCCATCACGAGCAGATACGGCACGGCCTCGTAGTACGCGAGACTGGGTCTCCCCTCACCGTCGGTCACCGGGGCGCCCATCACACGAAGGGCACCCACGCGATGGGCACGCCGGCGTCGGACTGCCGCGCCTTCTCCGTCGCGCTGATCCAGCTCTCGCCCTCCGGCAAGAGCGCCGAGGCCGGCCGCACCCGCCAGAGGCTCGCATCGTCGACGTTGGCGGGGAGCGCGGCGTGGTCACGCAGCGTCCGGGCGGCCTCGATGAGCCGCCGCCTCACGAAGATCACCATGGCGTCGGTGGTGCCCAGGTGCTCCTGCGTCCTGTCGTAGATGGGCCCCATCGTCTCTGTCATGGCCCGATCTTGCAGATTGCCGAGGAAGGGGATGCCGAGGGTCAGCTCTTTCTGCAGCTCGTAGTCGACCCGGTAGTCGTTGTGGATATTGGCCGTCGTGTAGAAGCGGCGGCGCGGATCGCCGTTCGACTCGACGTAGCCGCCCCAGGAGGCGAAGGGATCGCGAATCTGCCTCGCCTCCTCCTCCGTCACCGGCCGGTCGAGCCGCGCGCGCATCACGAACTGCAGATTGTGGTGGTCGTCGAGGGGCACCCAGGCCCGCGCCGAGACGATGTGGGGATCACTGGCCGCGATCATCGAGTAGAAAGGCAGGATGAACTGCGTGATGCGGTGCCAGTAGAAGCCCTCGACGTCCGAGCGTCGGCGCGCCGAGTAGCAGGCGCCGTAGTCCGTGGGCAGCACTTCCAGCCTCGGTCGCTTGTCCCGGTGGAACGTGCCGCGCTGCTTGGTCTCCGGCGTGCGCTTGGCGTGCACGAAGTCGATGTGGGAGGAGTCGATGTCGCCCTCGAGCGCCTGTACCCAGTTGCACTCCTCCAGCATCATGAGCGGCGGGTACACCTGCGCCGCGGGCAGCGTATTGATCTCGAAGGCCGGAAACGGCGGGGGCGTCTCGCGGGGGCCCATGTAAGTCCAGATCACGCCGTTCACGTCCCGGCAGGGATAGGCGCGCGCCCGCACCTTGTCCTTGAAGGTGCTCTCTTCCGGCTCGTTCGGCATGTCGACGCAGCGGCCGGTGACGTCCCACTTCCAGCCGTGATACGAGCAGCGGAGCCCGCAGTCCTCGTTGCGACCGAAGAAGAGCGACGCTCCGCGGTGCGGGCAGTTGGCCGACAGCAGCCCGATGTCGCCCCGCGTGTCGCGAAACGCGACCAGGTTCTCTCCGAGCAGGCGCACCTTTTTCGGCGGGCCGTCGGGCGCCGGCAGCTCGGTCGAGGGCAGGCACGGCATCCAGTAGTGACGCAGGAGCTCGCCCATGGGCGTTCCGCGTCCCACCCGGCACAGGAGATCGTTGTCCTCGCTCGAGAGCATGCCTGCCCTCCTATTGCCAGACCGTGAAGGCCATCCCGACCCCCGAGCCGGCCTCGGAACGGTAACACGGCACGTAGTCCACGACGTGCATCGACAGGCGCTCGGCCGCGCCGGCGGCGGCGATCCAGTTGCGGATCTCCGAGTTTCCGGACTCGAGCTTCGCGATCGGCAGCGCGATCAGCGCCTCGCTGTCCTTCTTGGCGAGCAGGTCGAGGACGTGCCGGTCCAGCTCTTCATCGACGAAGAAATGGCTGAGTCCGCCCGAGGCGACGATCGCCACGCGCTTTCGGGTCGGCCAGGTCTCGATCGCTTGCTGGATGGCCCGTCCGAGCTCGTAGCAGCGCTTCGGGGTCGGCTGGTTCGGCGGATAGTAGGTGTTGAGCAAGACCGGCACGATGGGAATGACCCGGTCCCCCATGAGTCGCTGGTGCACGAAGCTCCACGCATGCCCGAAGGGGCCGTGGCGCGGCTGCACGCGCACGTGAGCGACATCGAACTCGAATTCGCGCGTGAGCGTCTCGACCAGATGTCGGCCGAGCGCCGCGTCGACGGGGAAGGCCCGGTTCGCGCCGTCTCCGTACAAGCCCCAGTAGGAGAGCCGGCGCAGCGGCGGCACGCTTTCGAGCGGTGGCGGCAGATTCTCGACGGACTCGCCCCAGTAAATGCACAGCGCCGGCTGATTGTCCGGACTGAACCACTCGTTCTGATCGTCGCCGATCACGACGACTACATCGGGTGCCTCTTCCACCAAGACGCCGCTCAGGTGCCGGAGGGCCGCCTGCGTTGCCTCGTAGCGGGCCCGGGTCACCTCGGCGCGGAGCTCGCGGCCTATCCACGCCCCGTTCTCGCGCGCCATCACCTCGAAGTCCGGGAGGCGGGCCCGGTCCAGCTCGGCGAGGCCTGCAAACGCCTCGTGGGGCGTGCTCAGCATCGGGCTATGCGACGTGCCGATGCCGAGCGTCACGTCAGCCATGCCGCTCCCCTATCCTCCACCGCCCCTTCGCGGCGGCACGAGCGCTCAGCTACTTGTCGAGCCAGGTCCGGGCCAGCGTCGGCGATCCATAGCCGTCGCTCCTCCGGAGGGAGCCCGCAGCAATGTTCCGCAGGTGCGGCTGGAAGACAAGGAAGCCGCTGTCGTAGGGCATCCACATTCTCAGGACCTGGTCGAACTCGCGATCGACGACCTTCTTGGCGATCACCCGCTGCTCGGCGCGATCGGGCGTCTGACGCAGCCTGGTGGTCAGCTCGTCGATGACGGGATCGTTCACGCGGAAGAAGTTCTTCGTCGACTTGGAATGCAGATAGTGATACGTCCGCTCATCGAGTCCCACCGCGTGGCCCGACTGGAACCCCCAGGACATCCCCTCCCACTTGCTGTCGACGTAGCGGCCGTAGTAGCTCGTGTAGTCCTGCTTGGTGATCTTGAGGTTGATGTTGAGGTTCTTCTTCAGATCTTGCTGCACGAGCTGCACTTGGGACGTCATCTGCGGCCAGTACTCGTAATAGAAGAGCGTGGTCTCGAAGCCGTTGGGATGACCGGCTTCCGCCAAGAGCTTCTTCGCCTCTGCGGGACGGTACTGAGCCCACGGCCCGAGCTGGGCCAGTGTCGGCATCTTGTCCTGGTAGTAGACGTACGGAACTCCCCAGCCGGGCATACCGTGGCCCTCGAACACGGTATCGACCTGCTTCTGCCGGTCGATGGCCATCGAGATGGCGCGCCGCACGCGCAGGTCATTGAAGGGCGGCTTGTCCTGCGCGAGCGCCAGGCCGAACGGAGCCAGTACGTTCTTGATCTCCTGCACGGCCGCGGCAGGGTTGGTCTTGCGGACAGTCTCCACCTCGGAGGGGCTGGCCAGCCAGATGATATCGCTCTGCCCCGAGCGGAACGCGGCGAGGCGAGTGGCCGCGTCCGGCGCCGAGAGGATGGTGTACTCGTCCACGTACGGCCGGCCCTTGTCCCAGTAGTCGGGGTTCCGCGCGAGCACCACCCGTACCTTGCGCGTGTGCTCCTTGAGGAGATAGGGGCCGGTGCCGATCATGCGCTTCTTGAGGTCGCCGTCCTCCTCGAGGATCTCACGCGGGAAGATGACCGCGACCGGCTCGGCCAGGTTGTGCGCGAAGAAGACGTTGGGCGTGTTGAGGTGGATGCGCAGTGTGTACTTGTCGGGCGTCTCGATGCCCTCGATCTCGCGGAAGGTGAACGACTGTACGCCCTCCTTCGCGTAGCCCTCGTAACAGTACTTGACGTCCGCGGCCACGAGCTCGCGGCCGTTCAAGGGAGCCACGTTCTGCCACTTGACGCCCTGACGAAGCTTGAAGGTCCAGACACGATGGCCGGGTTGCGCCTCCCATGACTCCGCGAGATCGCCGACCAGTGTGAGATCGTTGGTCCCCGTCGCCTCGTCCGTGAACCGGTAGCGCACGAGGCGGTTGCACACGAGGCCGGCGAACTGGAAGAGGCCGATCGACTGGGTCAGCCGGGGGTCGATCACGGGCGGGTCCCATGCCGAGGCGCGCGCCATCGTCCCGCCCCGTTTCGCGGGCTTGGTGCTGGGGGCGATCCAGTCGGGGTATGACGCCGCGGTTTGGGCGGAGGCCGGTGGGCGCCTCGGGCCGGCGACGAGGGCTGCCGCGCCGACGCCTCCCCATCCCACGCGCTTCAGGAAGCCGCGGCGATCGACTCCGGGGCGGTGATCAGGTCGGCCAGGGTCGGCAATGGACATATCGCGCTCCTTCATTGGGTCGGACACGGTCCCGATCAACACGTTGACGAAGGAAAAGATGGGGGCGACGGTGCCATACGCGGGAAAGCAAGTCAAGGAACGGAGCGCGCCACTTTTCGGCGGTCCGGATGACGGACCGGCCCGTCGTTCATCTCGACGCGCTTGCCAATGTCGCGCAGCGTCGAGCATCCAACTGGAAGACCCAGTAGTCGTTCTCCACCATACGAGCCATAGCGGGGAGCAACGTGGCCCTTGACAATGTCCCCGGGGGGAGATACAAGGGCGCAACCATTCTGTCGCTCCCGGAGGGGGTGAGACCTTACCGTCCCGGTTCGTATGCTTCCGACCCGATCCCCACTGTCATAGGGAGAATCCGGATGAAGACGACCGATCGCCCTGTCTCGACGCGACGTCAGTTCCTCACCACGACCGCCGGCGCGAGCGCTGGGATGGCCTCGTGGCTGGCCCTCGGGAAGGCCCCCGCCTTCGCGCAAAAGCGGGAGCTGACCTTCCTTTCCTGGAACCACTTCGTCCCGGCCTCGGACGACGAGCTACGGAAGCAGGCCGAGGCCTTCGGCAAGGCCAACAACTGCACGGTGCGCGTGGACACCATGGCCCATCTCCAGATGCCGGCCAAGATCGCGGCCGAGGCCCAGTCCCAGTCGGGCCACGACATGTACAGGACCGCGGGCGCAGACGCGTTCCTCTACGAGAACCTTCTCGTCAGCTTGGACGACGTGATCGAGAAGGTGGGCAAGCAGGGCGGCGGCTGGTACAACTTCGCCGCCGAGAGCTGCCAGACCAAATCCGGGTGGAAGAGCGTCCCCTGGTTCTGGGTCTCCTTCCCCGGCACGTACAACATGGCCCACTTCAAGAAGGCCGGGTTCGACCATCCCCCGAAGACGTGGGACGAGCTGCTCAAGCAAGGCAAGGTGCTCAAGAAGCAGGGCAACCCGGTGGGCATCCCCATCAGCCACTGCTCTGACACGCACTCGACCTACTGGTCCGTAGCTTGGTGTTACGGCGCCAAGGTGCTGGAGGCGGACGGCAAGACCCCGGCCATCAGCTCTGACAAGACCGAGCAGGTCATCGAGTGGTACAAAGAGCTCTACAAGGACGCGATGGAGCCCGAGGTGCTGTCCTGGGACGACGCGGGCAATAACCGCTTCATCCTCTCCGGGAAGGGTTCCTGGATCCACAATCCGATCAGCCCGTACAATGCCGCGCTCGCCAACAAGCAGCCCATCGCCGACGACATCAACCACCACAATAGCCCCGGGGGACCGGCGGGCATCCACTCGGCGCCGCCGACCCTGAGCATGGGCATCTGGAAGTTCTCGAAGAACCAGGAGCTGGCCAAGGAGTTCATCGTCTACCTGTTCCAGAAGCAGAACTTCGACGCCTGGATCGTGGCGTCGAACGCCTTCAACCACCCTCCGCTCAAGAACCTCGCCGACCATCCGATCTGGGCGCGGAACCCGAAGTTCGCCATGCTGCCGAAAGAAGCCGACTACGCGCACCCGCGCGGCTGGCCGGCCAAGCCGAACGACGCCGTGCGGCGCATCGACGACAACTACATCATGGCCGACATGGTCGCCAAGGCCGTCAGCGGCATGCCGCCCAAGCGCGCCATGGACTGGGCCCAGGAGCAGATCGTGCTCGCCGTCAAGGGACAGCTCAAGGTCCAGTAGCATGGCCGTCGGACCGCGCGTTCTGGAGGCGGCCGGGCTCCCGGGGCCCGGCCGCCAATCACGGCTTCGCGAGTGGTGGGAGCAGGAGCACATCTTCGGCTACGGCCTCATCGTGCCCGCCATCGTGCTGCTCGTCGCCCTCGTCGCCTTCCCCTTCGGGATGGCGATCTACTTCAGCCTCTCGGACTACTGGGTGGGATCCCCCGGCGCCTTCGTCGGCGTGACGAACTACCGGGCGATCCTCAGCAGCGAAACCTTCCGGCAGACCGTCCAGAACTCCTTCGTGTTCACGGGCGTCGCGCTCACCCTCAAGATCGTCCTCGGTGTCTGGCTCGCGATGCTCCTGTCCCGCAGCCTCCCCTTCAAACGCATCATCCGGGGCATCGTGCTCCTGCCCTTCGTGATCCCCACGGCCCTGTCGACGCTGGCGTGGCTCTGGATGTTCGACTCGCTCTACAGCGTCGTCAACTGGACCGCGATACGGGTGCACCTGATCAGCGCGCCGGGGCCCAACTGGCTCGGGCAGTCCGAGTACGCCATGGTCGCCGTCATCGCCGTCAATGTCTGGCGCGGCCTGCCCTTCTTCGCCATCACCGTGCTCGCAGGGCTGATGGCCGTGCCCAAGGAGTTCCACGAAGCCGCCGAGGTGGACGGCGCGAGCTCGTGGGGGCGCTTCTGGCACGTGACCCTGCCCCTGATCAAGCCGGTGCTTGGCGTGGTCATTCTCTTCTCGACGATCTTCACCTTCGGAGACTTCAACATCGTCCAGGTGCTGACCCGCGGCGGCCCGATCAATACGACACATCTCTTCGCCACGGAAAGAGTAGCCATGGCCACCGCCAGGAGCCGCGGGGCCCGCATCCGGTCGAACGTGTTCGCCTATGCGAACCTGACGCCCTACGTCTTCTTCGTGCTCTTCCCTTTTTATTTCATGATCGTGACGTCCTTCAAGTCGAACGCCGAGCTGTACAATCTCAAGTCCATCCCCTTCTGGATCCAGAGCGGCGCGATCATGGACCACTACGCCCTCCTCTTCCAGAAGACCGATTTCGTCACGTGGATGAAGAACAGCCTGCTCGTGGCCGTGGTGGCGACGACGGTCTCCGTGATCATCTCGATCCTGGCCGGCTACAGCCTGGCGCGACTGCGCTTCCGCGGCGCCGCCGCCTTCGGCACCGCCATCTTCGTCACCTACCTCGTCCCGACCACCCTGCTCTTCCTCCCGCTCTCGCAGGTGGTCGTGTGGCTCGGGCTCGCCGACTCGATCTACGCGCTCATGCTCATCTACCCGACCTTCCTGGTGCCCTTCTGCACGTGGCTGCTCATGGGGTACTTCCGCACCATCCCACGCGAGGTCGAGGAGTGCGCCCTCGTGGACGGGGCCACCCGCATGCAGACGCTGTCGAAGATCGTGCTGCCCATGGCCATTCCCGGAGTCATTTGCGCCGTGCTGTTCAGCTTCACGCTGTGCTGGAACGAGTTCACCTATGCGCTCACCTTCATCTCCCAGTCGGCGAACAAGACGGCGGTGGTGGGCGTCACCTCGGATCTGATCCGCGGCGACATCTACTTCTGGGGCTCGCTCATGGCGGGTGCGCTGCTCGCGAGCATCCCCATCGTCATCGTCTACGTGCTCTTCCTCGACTACTACGTCTCCGGCCTCACGGCCGGCGCGGTCAAAGGTTGACGGAGTCGTCTTCGCTCTTGACCGCCCGCCTGCGTAACGTCCCGGCAGCGCCCAACCGCCGCGAGAGCGCGGCTCTGTGGAGGAATTCCCGAATGATCGCACGACGGAATGTGATGGCCTGGATCGGCTTGGCCACGCTGGGCCTGCTCGTGACAGCGGGACCGGTCCCCGCCGCGGACCTGAAGCTCGGCGCGACCTTTTCCCTGACCGGAGGCACCGACGACTACGGCAAGGCGGCCCTCATGGGCTTCCAGCTGGCCGTGGAAGAATACAACGCCAAGGGCGGGTACAAAGGCCAGAAGGTCGAGACGGTGGTCTACGACGACGAGACCAAGCCGGCCAAGGGCGTCGAGAACGTCACGCGGATGATCACGCGCGACAAGGTCTTCGCCATCGTCGGCCCCGTCAACTCCGGGGTGGCGCTGGCCATCATCGACATCTGCCAGAAGATGGAGATGCCGCTCATGGACACCATCGCCACCGCCGAGACCATCATCGAGCGCTACGCGAAGGCACCGAAGAGCTACATCTTCCGCGTCTCGCTCAACGACGGCATCCAGACCTCGTTCATGATCGACCACATCCAGAAGAGGAAGTACCAGCGGATCGGGCTCATGCACGACTCGACGGGCTGGGGTCAGAGCGGGCGCGACACGGCGATCCGGCTGCTCAAGGACGCCAAGATCAACGTGGTGGCGGGGCCCGAGGTCTTCGACCAGAACGACACCGACATGACGCCGCAGCTGACCAAGATGAAGGATGCCAAGGTGGACTTCATCATCTCCTACTCGCTGGCGCCCGCCGGTGTGCAGATCGCCAAGAGCATGCAGAAGATCCAGCTCGGGGTCCCCTGGACCTCGACGTGGGCCCTGATCGCCCCCAACTTCCTCAAGCTCGGCGGCAAGGAGACGGTCGAGGGCGTCATGGCCGTCACCTCCTACACGCCGGACCACAGCGAGAACGCCAAGAAGCTCCACGCCAAGGTCGAGCAGCGCTTCAAGGACCAGGGCGGAGACTTCCATCCCGTGGCCACGGCGCAGACCTATGACGGCACGCGTCTGGTCCTGCGCGCCCTGGACCGCGTGGGTCCCGACCCCAAGAAGATTCGTGACGCGCTCGAGGAGATCAGCGACTTCAGCGACCCGGCGACCAAGATGAAGCCGCGGCCGTACTCGCCGGACAACCACGAGGCCCTCGGGCGCGAGAGCGGCTTCCTGGCCATCTGGAAGAACGGCAAGCTCGTCCGCGCGGATTAGGTGGAACCCTTCTTCGTCAAGCTCTGGCAGGCCGTGGTCAGCGGCCTGTCGATCGGCAGCGTCTACGCGCTGATCGCCCAGGGCTACTACGTCACCTTCATCACCACGGGCGCCCTCAACTTCGGCCAGGGCGAGTTCCTGATGATGGGCGCCCTGTTCGGCCTCACCTGCTACATCACGCTGGGCCTGCCCTATGGCGTCGCGGTCGCGGGCGCCGTCGTCCTCGTCGGCCTCATGGGGATCGGGCTCGAGCGCGTGGCCATCCGCCCCGTGCTGCGCCACGCGCTGTCGCTGTCCTGGGTGCTCAGCACCGTCGCCATCAGCATCATCCTCAAGAACGCCGCCGTCCAGATTTGGGGGCCGGAGCAGATCAAGTTCCCCTCGCCCTTCGGCGACGCCGTCCTGCGCGTGGGCCCCGCCGGTATCTTCCCCCAGGAGCTCTTCATCATCGTGGCCGCCATCGGCACCGTGCTGCTCGTCCAGGTCTTCCTCAAGCGCGCGGTGCTCGGCAAGGCGCTCACCGCCGTCGCCTTCAACCGCAACGCCGCCGCCGTCATGGGCATCAATGTCCAGCGCATGATCGTGCTCGCCTTCGTGATCTCCTCGGCGCTGGCGGGGCTGGGCGGCATCCTCATCGCGCCCATCACCTTCGCCTGGGCCTACATGGGCACCGTGCCCGGCATCAAGGCCTTCGCGGCCGCGATCTTCGGCGGCCTCGAGAACCCCATCGGCATCCTGATCGGCGGCCTCGTCATCGGGCTGCTCGAGCAGCTCTTCGGCATCATCAACTCCAATCTCAAGGAAGGGATCACCTTCCTGGTCATTCTCCTCATCCTCGCCCTGCGCCCGACCGGACTCATGGGAAAGAAAGAGATAGAGAAGGTATAGCGTGCGACTGCCGATACTGGCCCACACCGGTCCCCGCCAGTGGGCCGCGTTCGTCGTCGTGGCGGCCGTCGTGTTCGCCCTGCCGCTGATCTTCGCCGATCCGTTCTTCATCCTCGTGCTGCAGTCGCTCGCCTATCTCTTCATCGCCACCCTCGGCTTGGACATCCTCGTGGGCTGGACGGGGCAGATTTCGCTCGGACACGCCGGGCTCTACGCCGTCGGCGCCTATACGTCGGCGCTGCTGGCGACGCGGCTCGGGCTGCCCTTCTGGCTCTCCGCGCCCGCCGGCGTCGTCTTGGCCGGCCTCTGCGGCGCCCTCCTCGCCCTGCCCTCGCTCCGCGCCAAGGGCCCCTACCTCGCCATGGTCACGGTGGCCTTCGGCTTCATGGCCGAGGTCACCGCCAATCGCTGGAGCCTGACGGGCGGGCCCATGGGCATCATGGCCATTCCGGGACCGCGGCTGCCGGGCGGCGCGGAGATGACGCCGACCCAGTACTTCTGGCTCATCGGCGGGGCGGCGCTCGCCTGCCAGATCGTCGCGAACAATCTCCTGACCTCGCGGGTCGGGCGGACGCTGCTTGCGCTGCGCGGCAGCGAGGTCGCGGCGGAGACCGTCGGCATCAACGTGTACCGCTGGAAGGTGCTCGCCTTCGTGATCAGCTCGGTCTACGCGGGGCTGGGCGGCGTCTTCTTCGCCCATCAGAACGGCTTCATCAACAGCGACACCTTCGTGTTCGGGCTCTCCGTCTCGCTGCTGACCTCCGTCCTCATGGGCGGCAGCGGCACGCTCTACGGACCGCTCGTCGGCAGTGTCATCCTCAATCTGATCCCGACCATCTTCGCCAGGATGCACGACTACCACCTCTACATCTACGGCGGCATCATCCTGGTGACCATCGTCTTCCTGCCCGACGGCATCGTGGGCAGCCTCATGAAGACGCGCGCGCTCGGATGGCTGCGCCGCCGGCCGCCCGTGGTCGAGGCCGCTCCCGCGGAACGGGATCTTGCCCTCGCGAACACGGCCGGCGCTCCCGTCATCGCCGTCCGCGGCCTAGCCAAGAACTTCGGGGGCATCCGCGCGCTGAACGACGTGTCCCTCGCCGTCAAGGCCGGCACCGTTCACGGACTCATCGGACCCAATGGGTCCGGCAAGAGCACTTTCGTCAACGTGCTCACGGGCCTCTACCAGCCTTCGGCCGGCACCATCGAGCTGCGCGGCCAGGCCGTCGAGGGGCTCAAGCCGCATCGCATGGCCGAACTCGGTGTCACGCGAACTTTCCAGAGCATCCGCCTCTTCCCCGACCTGACCGTCCTCGACAATGTCATGGCCGGATTTCACCTCCAGCTGAGGGGCGGCCTCTGGGCCCAGCTTGTCCAGACCCCGCGCGCCGTCGACGAGGAGGCCGCGTTCCGCGGCAAGGCCATGGCACTGCTCGCGACGGTGGGAATCGCCGACAAGGCGCTCGAGATGGCCCAGAATCTCTCGTACGGCCAGCAGCGGCTCCTCGAGATCGCCCGCGCGCTGGCGGCGCGGCCGGCGCTGCTCCTGCTCGACGAGCCCGCCGCCGGTGTCAACCCCACCGAGATCCATCACCTCTCGGATATCATCCGCGGCATTCGGAAGACCGGGGTCACCCTCGTGGTGATCGAGCATCACATGGAGCTCATCATGGGCATCTCCGACGTGGTGTCGGTGCTCGACTTCGGCGAGAAGATCGCCGAAGGCACCACGAAGGAGATCCAGCAGGATCCGAAAGTCATCGAGGCCTATTTGGGCTCGGCGGTGGAGACCGGCCATGCTTAGCGTGCGATCACTCCGGGTCGACTACGGTCATGTGCAGGCGCTGCGTGGCGTGAACCTCGAGGCTCGCGAAGGCGAGATCACGGCCATCATCGGCTCGAATGGCGCGGGCAAGACCTCGACGCTGATGGCCATCTCGGGTCTGGCCCCCGTCACCGAGGGTGAGATCCTCTTCCGCGGCGCGCCCATCACCGGGCGACCGGCCCACGAGATCACCACCCTCGGCATCACGCAGATCCTCGAGGGCCGCCAGCTCTTCGCGGATCAGAGCGTCGAGGACAATCTGCTCCTGGGCGCCTACACGCGCCTGCGCGACCGGGCCCGCGTGCGACAGATGATGGAGCGGGAGATGGACCGCTTTCCCATCCTGCGCAGGCGGCGAGGGCAGCTCGCGGGCACGCTCTCGGGCGGCGAGCAGCAGATGCTGGCCATCGCGCGCGGCCTCATGTCCGAGCCCACCGTCTTGCTCATGGACGAGCCCTCCATGGGCCTGGCGCCCCTCATGGTCCAGGAAATCGCCCGGACCATCCGCAGCCTCCGTGAGGAGGGCGCCACCATCGTCCTCGTGGAGCAAATGGCCTCGGTCGCGCTCCAGCTCGCCGATCGCGCCTATGTGCTGGAGACCGGCCGCGTGATGCTGTCGGGCAGCGGCCGTGAGCTCGCCGACAATCCGGAGGTGAAACGAGCCTATCTCGGCGGGTGAGGCGCTGGAGATGGGCGCGCGAAGAGGCTGATACTCGGCGGCCTCGAAGAGGCCGCGATCTCGCCTCATCGGCTGCATGCTATGCTCCGTCGCGTGAGGGCGAAATGGATCCTCGTCATCCTGGCGCCCACCCTTCTCCTCCTCGGCGGCAGTTTTCTCGCCCTGCTGTTCCTGCCCCACCCCGTCCCGAAGAATGCGACGCCCGTGCAGCGCGCCTACCTGAGCAATTGCGCAACCTGTCACGGGGCCAACGGGCACGGGTCGTGGCGCGCGACCATCTTGCTCATCCAGCCCGGCCGCCTGACCGACAAGAAGGCGATGGCTCAGCTCTCGGACGAGTATATTTTCGACCTCATCAAGAACGGCGGGGCGACGATCGGCAAGCCGGGCATGCCCGGCTTCGGCTATCATCTGACGGACGATCAGATACGCGCGCTCGTCGCGTACGTGCGGACGCTGTCCGCCTCACCGTGAGCGTGCGTCAATCCACATTCTCGGAGGAGCCACGGATGACCATGGAACTACTCGAGACCATCAAGGACGGCGTCGCGGTGCTCACCATGAACCGGCCCGAGCGGCTGAACGCGCTGTCCCGCCCCATGCTCGACGCCATGCTGGAGGCGCTCCAGCGGCTCGCCGAAGATTCCGGCGTGGGCGCCCTCGTCCTGACCGGAGCGGGGCGAGGCTTCTGCGCGGGGGGTGACGTCAAGGCCATGGCGGAAGGCACCGAGCTCGGCGGCACCACCATGGAGGAGAAGGCGCAGGCCCTACGCTCCCGGATGGAAACCTCTCGCCTGCTCCACGAGATGCCCAAGCCCACCATCGCCATGGTGCGCGGGGCGGCGGCCGGCGCGGGGCTCTCCCTCGCCCTCGCCTGCGACCTTCGCCTGGCCAGCGACAACGCGAGGTTTGGCACCGCCTTCGCCCGCGTCGGCTACTCCGGCGACTTCGGCGGCAGCTACTACCTCACCCAGCTCGTCGGCACCGCCAAGGCGCGCGAGCTCTACTACACCGCCGAGCTGGTGGACGCCGGCCAGGCCCTCGCCCTGGGGATCGTCAATCGCGTGGTGCCGGACGTCCGCCTCGAGGAGGAGACCATGACCCTCGCGCGAAAGATTGCGAGCGGCCCGCGGGTGGCCCTTCGCTACATGAAGCGTAATATGAATGCGGCCGAGTCGGGCTCGCTCAAGGATCAGCTGGACCTCGAGGCGTGGCATCACACCCGCACCGGCATGACCGAGGACCACAAGGAAGCGGCGCGCGCCTTCGTGGAAAAGCGCGAGCCCAACTTCAAGGGGCGCTGAGGCGATGGCGCGGCTCCCCGACATCCTCGGCTCCCTGCCCCCCGACGCGCAGAAGGTCTACGATCGCATCACCGCGAAGCGGGGAAAGATCGGCGGTCCCTACGTGCCGCTCATGCACCACCACGCCCTCGCCGAACGTGTCTCCGATCTGGGCGAATACCTCCGCTTCGGCAGCACGCTCCCCGGCGACCTCCGCGAGCTCGCCATCCTGATCATCGCGCGTCATGTCGCCCAGCCGTATGAGTGGGTCATGCACGCGCCGGTCGCCCTCAAGGAGGGCCTTCCCGCCGACATCATCGAGCACATCCGCTCACGCGGTGACCTCTTCACCCTGCCTGCGCGCTACGTGCGGGCTGCCCGCGTCGTCCAGCACGTGCTCGCGCGGGAATCCTTGCCTCAGACGCTTCAGGAAGAGACAGAGCAGGAGGTCGGTGTCACCGGAGTGATCGAGCTGGTCGTCCTCGCCGGCTACTACCAGACCATCGCCGCCGTCCTCTTCGCCTTCGACGTGCCATTGCCCGAGGGCACTCCCGCTCCGTTCTAGAGCTTCGTGCCAAGGATGTGTGCCGGCAATTGCCCGGTGGGGCCGAGGGGTGTCCTCCCCAGACCACGCTGAGTCGCGATCCGCGGGGCCACTCGAGCCCGCCACGAGATTGTGGTTTTGCGCTTCGAAGAATCTCCCCAGAAGATACGGGTCTGGGGAGGACACCCCTCGGCCCCACCGGGCACGTCTTGGTAAAATGAACTTCTCCGAGATCAGACTGACGTCAAACCAGCGAATCTCTCTGACGTCAGATGGTTGTCTGCCTTGCATGGTCGGGAGCGTGGAGGGGCGGGCGGGGAGGGGGGCGCCCTCCCTGGACCCGTGTCTTCTGCGGAGATTCTCCGAAGCGCAAAACCACAATCTCGTGGCGGGCTAGAGTGGTCCCGCGGACTGCGACTCACCGTGGTCCAGGGAGGGCGCCCCCCTCCCCGCCCGCCCCGTGACTACACCAAAAACGTCAGCAGCAGCCGCCGGAGATCTTGCCGGGCTGGACGAGCTCGACGCGCGTGTCGTCAGGAGCATGCATGAAGGCGATGCGTCCGCCATTCGGCAGCACGATCGGCCCCTCGAGAAGCTTGGCCCCCAGCCCTTCGAGACGCCGGATGTCCGCCTCGATGTCGGTCGAGTCGAAACCGAAGTGCTCGAGGCCGAAGTGGGCGGAGGCATTGCCGGGCTGAAGGGTCTCGTTGGTGCGTGGTCCCGAGATGTTCACCGCCATACCGCCGTCGGCGCTCTGGCACCGCACGAAGCGGTCCCCGAAGACGCGCGTCTCGTCGTTCACGATCTTGAAGCCGAAGGCCCCAACATACCAATCGGCGGTGCGCCGCGGATCCGACGCCTTCAGGTGGATGTGATTGATCCGATATGCCATGGAGTCCTCCTTCAGGGTTTCCTGCGCAGGAGATAGCGATGTTCGCCTTCCATGACCAGCTCCTTGTCCTGGTTGTGGATGGTGACGCGCATCACGAGGACGCCCGTCGTGCGCCCGGGCTCGAGCGCGGTGATGGTGAGCATGGGGTAGAGCGTGTCGCCGGCATAGACGGGCTTGAGAAATCGCGACGACTGCTCGAGAAACGCGATCAGCGCGTCGCCCACCACGTGAGGAAAGATGCCGGCGCCCGCCGCGCCCTGCGCCACCACGAGGAGGCCGTGGGCGAGGAGATCGCGGTGGCCGTGCGTCCGGCAATAGGGCCGATCGTAGTGGATCGGGTGATTGTCGCCCGAGGCGAGCTGAAAGGCGGCGAAGAGCGCGTCGGTCATGGTGCGCGAGGGAATGTAGAAGCGCTCGCCGACCCGGAAGTCGTCGAAATAGCGGGACTCCGCGAAACGATGCGCGGCGGGCGAGAACGCCTCATCGGCCATCGATGGCCTCCCTCACTGGATCTTCTTGATCTCTACCACAAGATAGCGGTCGGGGAGCTGCCGGATGGTCAGCCGCACACGATCCCCGCGCCGGAGGTCCGCGTCGTCCAGCAGGGCTTTCGTCTCCGCGTAGAAGGCCATCCTGCTCATCTCGTCCATGAGTCCCGGCGCGGCATCGTGGTTGACGAGCATCAGCGTATCGCCCCCTCGTGCTTCGAAGACCCCGGCGACGCGGTAGAGTCCCTTGCCCGGATAGACCTCGCGCCACGTGCCCCAGATGCCTGCGGCGAAGCTCAACGCGAGCAGGGCGAAGAGCAGCGGGACCGCCCAGCGGGGAGATGCCGCCATGGGGCGCCTTGCCGGACTACGCTGACCTGCGCCGCCGCTGGCGACGCGGTAGCGTGTCCGTTCCGGTCCTGATCGAATTCAGCGGCTGGGGATACCGTGGCTCGAGCAACGAGAAGACACGCTCCACCCCAGCCTCGGGGAGGCGAGAGGTACTCTGGGGGGACGCGACCCAACTAGTAGCGGCCGGAGGGATCGTACCCGGGGTCGCCGGGGCCCGGGATCTTGCCTGAGACGTGGTCGGCGGTCAGCACCCACGGAGAGCTGCAGCCCTCCTGGAAGACACCGCGCGCCTGACGGTAGGCGCTCCCAAAAGTCAGGAGCAGGAGCACCGTCGAAGTCACCACGCCGGCCGTGCAGATAATGGCTTTGCCCGGAACGTAGACGACATTCATGAACCCCGCGGCAGTGGCGTCACCCGGAGTCGGCTCATGACTCGTCACCGGCTCCTTCGAAGGCATGAGCATGCTCTCGGGCGGATCGACGGGCTGGACCTCTTTGCCAGGTATCTGATTGGTCAGGTCGGGTGCGATGGGAGCTGCCGGGGTGGCCGGCTGCATTGGGGCAGGCGGCTGCATCGGCTGCGCGTGAGCGACAGGCGCCAGCGGCCCCATCGAGAGCAGCGCGAGCACGAGAACCGCGGCGATCCAGGACGAAGTCTTCATGATCGTGCCTCCATGGCGCTGCCGTCGGCCTCGTAAGCTCATCCTATGCCATCTCTGTCCGGATGCTGACACTTCTACCCTAACAGGCATTTGCGCCACTATAACAAGGAAAAACCAGCCACTTCAACCCACCTCCCAGGCTGCCGAAAGGAGTGCTATTATTCCGCGCGCGGCCCCTCCTGGCCGCCCATCGGACCCCAAGGAGGCCCATATGAAGATCGTCCGCTTTTCTCAGAACGGCCATCCCGCGCGCCTCGGCTGCTACATGGGCCAGGATCGCGTGGTCGACCTCGAAGCGAGCTGCGCGGCCTGGCTTTCGGCCAAGGGAGTGGTGCGCTCGGCTCCCATCGCGGCCGCGCTCTTCCCTCAGAGCACGCGCGGCTTTCTCGAAGGCGGATCGGCGACCCAGGACATGCTGGGAGCCATGGTCGACGCGACCAAGGCGGGCAAGTGGGAGCCCATCAGCCACGCCGCCAACAGCGTTCGGCTGCACGCGCCCATCAATGACCCGGGCAAGTTCATCTGCATCGGGCTCAACTATCGTGATCACGCGGCCGAGACGGGGGCCGCGGTCCCCAAGGAGCCGCCGGTCTTCCCCAAGTGGAACAATTCCATCCTCGACCCGGGCGAGCCCATCTTGAGGCCACGAGGCGAAAAGACCCTCGACTGGGAGGTAGAGCTCGGCCTGGTCATCGGCAAGACGGCTCGCTTCGTGCCCAAGGACAAGGCCCTCGACTACGTCTATGGCTACACCATCATCAACGACGTGAGCGCCCGTGATTTCCAGTTCCACACGAGCCAGTGGGGGCCCGGCAAGATGGGAGATACGCTGGCCCCCGTCGGCCCGTATATCGCCGATCGCTCGGAAATCGCGGATCCTCACGCGCTCAGCCTGAAGGCGTGGGTCAACGGCACGCTGATGCAGGACGGCAACACGAAGAACTTCATCTTCGACATCGGCTACGTCATCCAGTACCTCTCGAATATCATGACGCTCTCGCCGGGCGACCTGATCTCGACCGGGACACCCGCCGGCGTCGGCTTCTCGCGCAAGCCGCAGATCACGCTCCAGCCGGGCGATGTCTGCAAGCTCGAGATCACGGGGCTCGGCGCCATCGAAAACCCCGTCAAGGACGCCTAGCGCGTCGGGGAGACGGCCATGCCCGTGCGCTCGCTGCTGCACTACGCGCTGGAAGTGCCGGACCAGGCGGTCGGCCAGCGCTACTATCGCGACTTCGGCCTCGCCGACGATTCGGGCCGCGGTCCGGCCGTGCGCCTGCGTCCGGCCCGGCAGAGAGCGTGCTGCTCTACGAGGGGCCGCGCAAGCGTCTCCATCATCTCTGCTTCGGCGCCACCGGCGAGGACTTCGCGCGCACGCGCGAGGCCGTCCAGCGCGCGGGGGTGGCCGAAGTCGACCCGCCGAAGGATGCGCCGGGCGGTGGTCTTTGGCTCCGCGATCCCGACGGCAATCTCCTCAACGTGCGCGAGGAAGCTCCGCCGGCGGTGGCCACCGAGACGCCAGCGGCCTTCAATGGCCCCGGCTACGCTCCGCGCCAGGCCCTCAGGGGTGCGCCGGACCGCGGGCTCGCGGTCGCCCCGCGGCGCCTCGGCCACGTGCTCCTCTTCAGTCCGGACATCAACCGGCAGGTGGATTTCTACACGCGCGTCCTCGGCATGAAGCTGTCCGACCGCTCGCAAGACATCATCGCCTTCATGCGGTGCAGCCCCGACCACCACAACCTGGCCTTGCTCGCCTCGAGCGCGCCGGGCTTCCACCATGCTTCTTTCGAAGTGGGCGGCGTGGACGAGATCGGCGTGGGCGCGGCGCGGATGGCAGATCGTGGCTGGCAGCCCGGCTGGGGATTCGGACGCCACGTCATCGGCTCGAACTTCTTCTACTACATCCGCGACCCGTGGGGCAGCCTCGCCGAATACTTCTACGACCTCGACCAGATCCCGGAAACGTGCGCGTGGGAGCCGCGAGATTTTCCCGCGGAGGACTCGCTCTACAGCTGGGGACCGCCCGTGCCCGCCGACTTCGGAGAGAACAAGGAAATCTCCTCCTAGATGGATCTCGGCCTGCTGCACGACCTCGCCCAGCCCAATACGACGAAGATCGTCCTCTGCTCGCTCGATGGGCTCGGCGGTCTGCCCCGCCCCTCCACGGGCAAGAGCGAGCTCGAGACGGCGCGCCTGCCCAACCTCCACGGCCTGGCCGCCCGCTCGGCATGCGGGCTCCTCCGCCACGTGGGTCCCGGCATCACGCCGGGGAGCGGGCCGGGGCATCTCGGACTCTTCGGCTATGATCCGCTCCGGCATCCGGTGGGCCGCGGCGTCCTCGAGGCGCTCGGCATCGACTTCCACCTCAAGCCGGGCGATGTGGCCGCGCGCGGCAACTTCTGCACCGTGGACGGCGAGGGACGGATCACCGACCGGCGGGCCGGCCGCATCGCGACCGCTCTCTGCGTCACGCTCTGCGATCGGCTGCGCGCGATCAAGGTGGAGGGCGCCGAGATCATCGTCGAGCCGGTCAAGGAGCATCGCTTCGTCCTCGTCCTGCGGGGCGACGATCTCTCAGGACGACTGTCGGAAACGGATCCGCAGGCCCTCGGCGTTCCTCCCCTCGGTGTCCGCGCGCTCGAGCCCGCGGCCGCGCAAACCGCGGCCGTGGTCAACGAGTTCGTCGAGCGCGCGCGGCCGCTCCTGCGGGACGCGGCCCCTGCCAATATGATCCTCCTGCGTGGCTTCGACCGGCAGCCGGACATCCCGCTCTTCCCCGTGACGTTCCGGCTGCGGGCGGCGGCCGTCGCCGCCTATCCGATGTACCGGGGGCTGGCGAGGCTCGTGGGCATGGATGTGCTCGACACGGGGGCCACGTTCGCCGACGAGATCACCACCCTCCGACAGCGGTGGAACGACTACGATTTCTTCTTCCTCCACTACAAGGACACCGACAAGGCGGGAGAGGACGGCGACTTCGACGCCAAGGTGGCGGCCCTCGAGCGCTTCGACGCGCAGCTGCCCGCCATCCTGACTCTCAAGCCCGACGTGCTGGCCGTCTCGGGGGACCACGCCACTCCGTCGATCCTCGCCGCGCACGGCTGGCAGCCCGTGCCCGCCCTCGTGGCCAGCGGCTACTGCGGCGCCGATCACGTCAGCCGCTTCACGGAGCGGGACTGCGCATCGGGCGCCCTCGGCCTCGTGCCGGCCCAGGACCTCATGCCCGTCCTGATGGCCAACGCGCTGCGCTTCCAGAAGTACGGCGCTTAGGGCGACGTGTTCCGCCAGCGCTCCGGCTCGAGCCTCTGCTACGCGTGCGGCAAGCTGAATCGCGTGGACGCCTCCGTCTGCTTCTACTGCGGCCGGCGGAACCCGGGGCTGTGGGGATTCGGCCCCGGCATCGGACGTCTGATCGGCGGGCTCGACTTCGCGGGGCTGGTGACGGTGGTGTCGGCGGTCGCGTACATCGCCTCCCTTGCCCTCGATCCTCGCGCGGCCATCGTTCCCCGCGGCGTCTTCGACCTCCTCGCGCCGAGCGGGCACGCCCTCTACGCTCTCGGCATGGCGGGAGCCATTCCCTGGCAGCAGGGACACTGGTGGACAGTGCTCAGCTCGTGCCGGACGTCGAGCAGGTCTACGGGCGGGCGCGGACGGTCATCATCTTCACGGTGAGCGGCGTCGTCTGCTTTCTCCTCTCGGACTTCGTGGGCACGCCCTTCACGGTCGGCGCTTCGGGTGCCGTCTTCGGCCTCCTCTCGGCCATGGTGTGGTACGGCCGGCGACGCGGCGGCTTCTTCGGCGCCGCCGTGCTGCGCCAGTACGGCACCTGGGCCATCGTCCTCTTCGTGTTGGGTTTCGTCTCGGGCACCAGCGTGAACAACTGGGGACATGCGGGCGGGCTCATCGGCGGATTCCTCGCGGCCTTCGTCTTCGGGCCGACGCACGAGAGGCCGGAGCAGGGCACCGACCGTGTCCTGGCCGGGGCCACCCTCGCGCTCACCGCCGCCGCCTTCGGACTGCAGCTCTGGAGGACTTTCGTCGGCTGAGAGCCTGCCCACCCAAGAAGCTTGCCCCTGAGCAGGCCTTGAGGTACACGTGAGAGGGTCCGGAGGTTCAAGCCGCAACACGGGAGGACCCATGGCCGAACGACCCAAACGCCGCCCCGCGCGGAGCGCCGCCCAAGCCCGGCTCAAGCAGCTCGAAGCACGACTCGCCCACCTCGAGGACCAGCTCAAGACACTCCGCACCGAAGCCTCCGGAAGCGTCGGCGCCACACGAGCCCGGCTCGAAAGCCTCGAGCGTCGGGCCGCGGCGCAGATCAACCTGGCGCAAACCACCCTCAAGAATTCCCTCGACTCCATCAGCCGCAGCTTGGCCGCGTCGAGAGGTAGCGTGGAATCGAAGGCGGGCCGGCTGACGCGGGCGGTGCGAGCCGGGGTGCGGGCGGGCAGCCGGGCATATCGCGGCGGGACCCGAGACTAGGCGGACCGCCTCCCCCACGTCCATGCGACCCGTTCTCGTCCTGCCCGAAGATCTCGTCCTCCACCTGGAAGGCCATATCGCGCTGAGCGGAGAGCCGCCGCTGTACCTCGTGTCGCGGCCCGCGCTGCGAGCCAGGCTGACGCGACGCAGAGCGCGAGCGGTCACCGGCGATCCGGAAGACTCGGCGGCCTATCGCCGCGCGCTCGGCCGCGGCCGTGGCCCTCTCGTGGTGGCGGCGCCAGTCGGCCGCGCCGCGCGCGTCGCCGCTGCGGTGCGCGCCGGCCTGCCCGACGCGGCCGTGCTCGTGGTCGGCGACGAGCGCCTCCACGTTCCGGGCGCCATCACGGTGCCCTTGTCCGCCTTCGCTGAACGTGTGCTCCAGCCCGAGCTCGAGCGCGCCCACGAGCGCGCCCGCGTCGAGAAGATCCGCGCCCACTTCGAGGGCGCCCCGCGCGTCCTCATCCTGATGCAGGACGATCCCGACCCCGACGCCATCGCCTCCGCGCTGGCTCTCCGCACGTTGCTGGGCCGCAATCGGACCGGGGCGCGCATCTGCACCTTCGGCACGATCACCCGACCCGAGAACGTCGCGATGTGCGAGATCCTCGACATCGACGTGGCGCCGATCACCACACGCGAGATGCACGGTTTCGACCGAGTGGCCATGGTCGACGTCCAGCCCTCGTTCCTCGAGGAGCGCTTCGTGGAGGTCGATCTCGTGATCGATCACCATCCCGTGGAGGAGCCGGTGCGCGCGCACATCCGGGATATCCGGCCGGCCTACGGGGCGACCTCGACGATTCTCGCGGACTACCTGCGCGCCGCCGACGTCAAGATCACGCAGCGGCTGGCCACCGCGCTCCTCTACGGCATCAAGGCCGACACCCTCGGACTCGAGCGGGGCGGGACCAAGGCGGATCTCGAAGCCTTCACCTATCTCTACCTCCTCGCCAATCACAACGCGCTCCGCCGCATCGAGCGCCCCGGCCTGGGCGAGGCCGCCCTCGACGCCCTCGCCACGGGCCTCGCCAAGCGCCGCATCACCAAGGGCGTGTTCTTCTCTCACCTGGGGCGCGTCGCGACCGCCGACCTCATTCCGCAGTTCGCCGACTTCGGGCTTCAGGCGGAGGGGGTGGAGTGGTCCGTGGTGTCCGGCGTGGTCGGCGACAACCTCCACATCTCGGTCCGCAATGTCGGCTATGTCAGGGGCGCGGGCGATGTGGCGCGGGCGGCCTTCGGCGACCTGGGCTCGGCGGGTGGCCACCGTACCATGGCCAAGGCCGTGCTGGCCGCCGACCGTCTCGTCCCGGGAGGCGCCAACGGAGATCCGGCCGAATGCCAGGATCGCATCGTCCAGCGCTTCCTCCGCGCCATCGGCGCCAATGGTCGGAGCTCCGAGCGATGACCCTCGCCTATCTCCTGCTCATTCTCGTGGGCGCCGCCTGCGCGGTGTTCGCCCTGCAGAACATGGACCCCGTGGTGATCCGGTTCGTGACGTGGCGGGTGGAGGGGATGCCGCTGGGTCTCGTCATTCTCTTGTCTGTCCTGGGCGGCCTGATTTTCGCCTCTTGCGTGAGCCTCATCCGACACTGGAAGCTGCGCTCCAGGATTCGCCAGCTCGAGGCCCGGCTGTCGGCGGCGGAGCGCCCGACGCTACCACCCCAGACGTAACTTTCTCCTTTAGGATCAACGAGTCAGAAAGCACTTGGCAATTCCTGCGCCCCATGATAGAAGTGCGAGAGTTGCCCATAGGAGGCGTGTCTGAGACCCCCCAGGAGGATTTCGGTGGACGCGGCTCTGGAGAAGCGGCAAGTCAAGCGGGCGTACAAGATCTACGCTCCCGCGTACGACTTCGTCTTCGACTGGATCTTCCACCCCGGTCGCGAGCAGGCGATCCGGCTCCTCGATCTCAGGCGGGGCGAGCACGTTCTCGAGGTCGGCATCGGCACCGGGTTGAACCTGCCCCTCTACCCCGGCCACTGCCGCATCACCGGCATCGACCTCTCGGAGGAGATGCTCGAGAAGGCCCAGGACAAGGTGGTGGAGTTGGCGCTCCGCAGCGTCACCCTCAAGGCCATGGACGCCACCGTGATGGACTTCGGCGACAGTGAGTTCAACGCGGCCGTGGCCACCTATACCATCAGCGCCGTGCCGGACCCCGTCGGAGTGCTGCGCGAGATGCGGCGGGTGGTCAAACCGGGCGGCAATATCGTCGTCTTGAACCACTTCCGCAGCCATCGCCGGGTGGTCGGACGGCTGGAAGACCTGGTCTCGCCCGTCTGCACGCGACTCGGCTGGAAGTCGAACCTGCTCCTTGAGCCTCTTCTCGAGCAGGTCGGCCTCAGCGCGGAGATCTCCACCAAGGTCAATCTCTTCAACGGCTGGCGCCTGATCAAGTGCGTCAACCGCAAGTAAGCCCCCGCCTCAACGCTTGGGTCGGTAGTCCATCAACGCCAACGCGTCCCTGACCGGGTCGTAGTCCGAGTCCTTGCCCGCGACGAAACCATCGATGTCGTAGATGTCCTTGAGCACCGCGGCGTGGTCGGGCCGCTTCATGGACAGGAGCGCCTGCTTGAGGGCGAGGACCTGTGGGCCGGGCAGCCCCGGGCGAGCGCAGATGCCCGCTTCCGGTATGTCGGGCGTCTCGGCGATCGACACGAGCTGTGCCTCGAGAACGGGATCCTTGAGATGGATCTCGGGGGCGCGATCGAAGGTGGTGGCGGCGTCCACCCCGCCCTGGAGGAGCGCGCGCAGGGCCGCCTCGTGCGTACCCGCGAAGAGCGCTTCCTTGAAGAAGGTCTTGGGATCGCGGTTCTGCACGAGCCCCCGCTTGATGAGCAGGACCATCGGGTAGATGTACCCGGAGCTCGAGGCCGGATCCACGAAGGCGATGGTGCGGGCGCGCAGGTCTTCGAGACGCTCGATCCCCCTGCCCTTGCGCACGTAGAAGCTCGCCTTGTAGGCGGTCCGGTCCTGCCAGACGTCACGCACGAGGATGTCGCAGCCTGCCTCCCGGCGCGCGAGCACGTAGCCGACGGGGTGGACGAAAGCCAGATCCACGCGGCGGCTGCGTAGCGCCTCGATCACGCCCGCATAGTCGGAGGCTACCTGAGCCCGCACCGACACGCCGGACAACCGCGAGAGGAGACTCACGAACGCGTCGGCCGCCCCCTGGAGCGCGGTCGGGTCCCGGGACGGCGTGAAGGCCATGACCAGCGGCGCCGCGGCAGGCGGCCGATGTCCCCGGACCGCGGCAAGTCCCACCACCGCGGTGATGGCGAGGAGAATCGCGAACAGGGCGGCGGGGCGCCGCAGCTCGGAGCTCAGGAAACGGTCCCGCCCACCGCGGGCGGCTGCGCTCCGGCCACATCCTCGCGCCGCACTCCCCACGCCGCGAGACGGGCGAGCAATGTATTGCGGTGCATGCCGAGAAGCCGGGCCGCGCGAGTCCGGTTCCAGTTCTCGCGCTCGAGCGCCCGCAGCACATAGGCCTGCTCGAAGCGATCCCGCGCATCCTGGAGGGGGAGCGGCACCGGGCCGCCGTCGCCTCCCGCGCGCTGATTGACCTCGTGAATGGCCAGATCCACGGGCAGGTCATCGAGGCGGACCACCGGTCCCGTGGCGAGGGCGACGCTCCGCTCGACGATGTTCTCGAGCTCGCGCACATTGCCCGGCCAGTCGTACGCCTGGAGCGCGGGCAAAGCCCCGCGCGAGATGCCGCGGACGTCCTTCTTGAACTCCTGCGAGTACTTCCGGAGAAAGTGCTCGACGAGGATCGGGATGTCGGCCTTGCGCGCGCGAAGGGGCGGGATGGTGATGGGGACCACGTTGAGGCGATAGTACAGGTCGTCCCGGAACGTGCGCGCGCGCACGGCGGCGCGGAGATCCACGTTGGTCGCGGCGAGCACGCGCAGATCGACGGGAATGGGATGCGAGCCGCCCAGCCGCTCGACCTCCCGCTCCTGGAGGGCGCGGAGGAGCTTGGCCTGGAGATCGATGCGCAGCGTGCCCACCTCGTCCAGGAAGAGCGTGCCTCCGTGGGCCAGCTCGAACTTGCCGACCTTGCGCGCATGCGCCCCCGTGAAGGCGCCCTTCTCGTGCCCGAAGAGCTCGGATTCGAGGAGGGTGTCCGGAATGGCGGCGAGGTTCACCGCCACGAAAGGCTGGGTACGCCGCGGCCCCTGTCGATGTATGGCGCGCGCCACCAGCTCCTTCCCCGTGCCGCTCTCCGCCGCGATCAGGACGGTGGCCGGCGTCTGCGCCACCTGCGCGATCAGCTCGTAGAGCCTGACCATGGAGGGGTGGCGCCCGATCAGCGAATCGAAACCGTGGGCGCGATCGAGCTCGGCCCGGAGGCAATGGACCTCGCGCTCGAGCACCCGGCGCTCCGCCGCCTGCCTCACGAGGGCGAGGATCTCGTCCACGTCGAAGGGCTTGGTCACGTAGTCGTAGGCACCGCCCTTGATCGCTTCCACGGCCGTCCGCACATCTTTGACCGCGGTGACGATGATCACGGAGATCCCCTCGTCGAGAGCGAGGATCTGCGGGAGGAAGGTCGGCCCGGGCGCTCCCGGCATGCGCACGTCGAGGAGCACCACATCCACCCGGCGGCCGCGCAACACCTCGAGCCCGTCGATACCCTGCTCCGCCTCCAGCACCTCGAAGTCACCGTCGAGGATGAGCCGGAAGGATTCACGCACGCCGAGCTCGTCGTCGATGACGAGCGCGACGGGGCGCGGCCGGGACGGATCGCGAGCGGCGTCCACGGGCCTAGGGCTTGCTGGGAACCTTGAGGACCACGTACTGCCGGCCCGCCCCGCTCCGCTCGACCTGCACGGGCACGGCCTCGCCCGGCTTGAGCGCCCCCACCGCCTTCTTGAAATCGTCCACGGTGGCGGTGCGACGCCGGTTGACCTCGAGGATGAGGTCGCCCTCCTTGATGCCGGCCGACTCGGCCGCGCTTCCCGGTGCGACCTCCGTCACCACCACCCCCGCGCCGGAGCGCAGGCCGAGGGCCTGGGTCATCTCTTCGGTGGGGGCCTCGACGGTCACCCCGAGGCCCGTGCCCTTCGGCGCCACGGCCACGATCGTCTCCTCGCCCGGCTGCTCGCCCACCTTGACCATGAGCTTGATCGGCTTCCGGTCCCGCAGCACCGTCATGGCCACCGATTGGCCGGGAGGAACGCCGGCCACGCGCTTCTGCAGCTCGGTCACCTCTTTGATCGGCGTGCCCGCGAGATCGACAATGATGTCACCGGCCTTCAGGCCGGAGGACTCGGCGGGGCTGTCCTTCATCACGTCGGCTACCAGCACCCCACCTTTGCCCGCGGCCCCGAACCCCGCCGCGAGATCGTCGGTCAGGTCCTGAATGGAGATGCCCAGCCAGCCCCGAACCACGCGGCCCCTGTCGATGAGCTGAGTCATCACCTCGCGCACCATGTTGATGGGAATGGCGAAGCCGATGCCCTGCCCCGATGACAGGATGGCCGTATTGATGCCGATGACGCGCCCGTCGAGATTGAGGAGGGGCCCCCCGGAGTTTCCGGGATTGATCGATGCGTCGGTCTGGATGAACGCCTCGTAGGTCGCCACCCCGACCTTGGTCCGTCCCGTGGCCGAGATGATGCCGACGGTCACCGTGCGATCGAGCCCGAAAGGGTTGCCGATGGCGATGGCCCATTGCCCGATGCGCAACTTGTCGGAGTCGCCGAGTTCCGGCACGGGCAGCTTGCTCGCCCCCGGCTCGATCTTGACGATGGCGAGGTCGGTCTTGGGGTCGCGCCCCACGAGCTTGGCCGGGAACTTGCGGTCGTCGGAGAGCCGCACCTCGATATCGGCGGCATTCTCGACCACGTGCGCATTGGTCAGGATATAGCCGCGCGCGTCGACGATCACGCCCGACCCGGCGGCCCGAGTCTCCTCGCGCGGGGCCCGGCGCTTGAAGAAGCGCTCGTAGAGCTCGGGACCGAAGAACTCGCGGAAGCGCTGCTCGTTCTCCGGGGTCTGCCCCCCTTCGCCCGGCGTTCCCTTCTTGGCCTTGACGCTGACATTCACCACCGAGGGCGTGACCCGGTCGGCGACGGAGGTGAAGGCATCTTCGAGAGCGTGGAGGAGGGCCCGGCTGTCCGGAGGGGCCGGCGCTCCCGTCTGCGCCGCCGCGGGCAGCGAACCGAAATACAGCGCGACCATCATCGTCCCGACGGTCAGCAGCGATTTCCTCGTCATCACCGTGGTGCCTCCTGGCGCGCCATCTTACCCCTCCCGCGAGGGGCCCGCCAGCGGAGATCTGGATGTCATCCGAGGTCTGAGTGTCACCTCGAGGATACGCGTCGTTCCGGAGCCGACGGGCGCGGCCCGGCTTCGCCGGAGCCCCGCGACCCAGATGATGTCGCCGGCCGCTTCCAGCAACGGCACGCGCTCCCGATCCCAGCGCGGCACGCCCGCGTCGATGAACAAGGACTTGAGCCGCCGCTCCGTCGGTCCGCCGAAGGGCACGAAGCGATCACCCCGCCGTCTCGCCCGGACGTGGAGCCGCCGCGGCAGCAGATCCGCGTCGAAGGCGGCCACGAGGGCCTCGCGAGGGGCCGCATAGCCCTCGACCCGCGGGAAGCAGCGGGCCTCGAGCATCATCCCGACTTCGGGCAGCGCGAGATCACCCGGCACCGGGAAGTCGTGAGGCGCAATGGGAGGAAGCTGACCCGGCCCCACGCGGAGCCAACGGCCGCTCCGCTCCACCGTCACCCCACCCGTTCTGAGCACCCCCCGCGGCGAGGCCGGAGCGATGAGGCGGCGGAGCGTCTTCTGGGCGTGACCACGCAGCGCCCCCGAGTGGCCGAGGTCCCGACCGGCCTGCCGCACCATCTCGACGACCACCTCGGGCGGGAGAGCGGCCAGGTCAGAAGTCTTCAGCACCCAGCCTTCGGCTCCCCGTCGTCCGATCCGCTGGAGCTCGCGCGCGGCGGCGCGCTCGAGGTCGTCCACCATGCCCCGAACGAGGGCGGCCGAGCGCGCGAGGCGATCGACGATCGACGGCTCGACCGCCCGGGCGAGAAAGGGCAGCACCTCGAGCCGGATCCGATTGCGCAGGAAGCGCGTGTCGCGGTTGCTCGCGTCCTCGACCCAACCGAGTCCGCGCGCCCGCAGGTGCGCTTCGACATCCGCGCGCCGGGCGCCGAGCAGGGGCCGGATGAGCATGCCGCGCATGGGGGCGATGCCGGCCAGGCCGCGGGGCCCTGCCCCTTCGAGCAGGCGCATGAGAACCGTCTCGGCCTGGTCGTCGGCGGTATGGGCGGTGGCGATGCGCTGGGCGCCGACGCGGCGGGCGACCTCGCGAAAGGCGCCATAGCGCGCGCGGCGCGCCTCGGCTTCGGGTCCTTCCCAGGGCGGCACGCTCTTCACCGAGACACGCTCGACGCTGAGGGGCACGCCCATCCGGGCACACAGAGTGCGGACGAACTCCGCGTCGTCATCGGCGTCGGCGCGGAGTCCGTGATGGACGTGGATGGCATGGAGGGACACGGACCACTCGGAGCCGAGGGAGCAGAGCACGTCGAGGAGGGCGACCGAGTCCGCCCCGCCCGAGACGGCGGTCAAGACAGTTTCGCCGCCCTGGAGCATTCCGGAGCGGCGAATGGCGGCGACGGCGAGCGCGCGGAGATCAGTGTCGGTGATCGCCGTCGCCTTGCAGACCCACCCACACGTCGCCGTCTTCGAAGAACTCCTTCTTCCACACCGGCACCGTCTCCTTGAGCGTGTCGATGGCGAAGCGGCAGGCGTCGAAGGCCTCGGCCCGGTGGGGCGACGATACCGCGATCATCACGCTCGACTCGCCGATCTCGAGCCGGCCGATCCGGTGCATCAGCGCCACCCCCCGCACCCCCGGCCAGCGCTCCCGTACCGCCGCCGCGATCTCTCGCATCTTGGCCGCAGCCATCGGCTCGTGGGCCTCGTACTCCAGATACTTGACCCGCCGGCCACCGGTCTCCTCGCGGACTACCCCCGAGAAGAGCACGAGGCCGCCCGCCCCCGGCTCGCCCACGGCCCCCGTGAGGCGCGCCTCGGACAGCGGCTGACGCGTGACTTCGACCAGGTCGGCGGCGGACCCCCCGCTCACCGGGGGGAAGAGGCACACCTCGTCTCCGGCACGAAGGGGGTGGCTGGCCGAGACGTAATCGGTGCCGAGAGCGAACAACGTGAACGGGCGGTACGGCTGAAGGACCGGGAAGCGGCTCGCAACCGCTTCCCAGGCCGACTCGACCGTCCCGCCCTCCGGAAGATCCAGCTCGACGTGGTCGCGACCCGCCGCTTCGCGGTAGCGGGCGAAGAAGCGGACGGCGACCTTCATATGCGTCAGTCTAGAACTGGTGGGAAGAGCCGCACCCACAGGACGACTTCACGTTGGGGTTGTTGATGGCGAAGCCCGCCCCCAGCATGTTGTTGTCCACGTAGTCGATCTCGCTTCCCTGGAGATACGGCGCGCTCTTGCTGTCCACGAAGACCTTCACGCCGTGCACTTCCGTGATGTTGTCGTCGTCGCCGGCCGCATCGTCCCAGCCGAGCTCATAGGACATGCCCGAGCAGCCGCCGCCGACGACGCGGATCCTGAGGGCCCATTCCGGCTTGCCCTCTTCGAGCCGCAGGTCCGAGATCTTCTTCGCCGCGGTTTCGGTCAGCGAGATCATGAATTCCTCCTTGGGTTCTGTGTCGACTCGTTCACGACCACGAGCTCAGTATAGCAAACATGTCAGGCCGCGAGCCGTCAAGGAGCGCATCCGTCACAGGACCCCTCCCTGGGGCAGCAGGGTGATCTCCTCCAGCGTAGCTCCCACGGGCAGTGTCGCCATGAGCAGGGCCGCTTCGGCGATCTGCTCGGTCTTGAGCATGCGGCCACGCTCGGGCGGAGCCGGCACAGCATCCCAGAGCGGCGTGTCGGTGGCCCCGGCGGACAGGACGCCGACCCTCACGCCGTGGGGGCGCATCTCCTCGGCGAGCACGCGTGAGAAGCCGAGAAGCCCGTACTTGGTCGCCGTATATGCCGCGCTTCCGGGCAGGGTCCGGCTCGTGACGAGGGAGCCGATGTTGATGATGGTCCCCCGCCTCTGCGCGATCATGGCGGGCAGCACGGCCCGGCACGAAAGGAAGGCCCCGCGCAGGTTCACGGCCATGAGCTGATCCCAGTCCTCGGTCTTGGCGTCCGCCACGGGCCCAAAGGCCGCCACACCCGCCGCGGTCACCAGACAGTCGATTCGCCCGCCATGGGCAAGGGCCCGGCTCACGAGCGCGGCCAGGGCGGGCTCCTGCCTCACGTCGGTCGGCACGGCCAGGACGGTACCGCCCGCCGCTTCGATCTCGCGCTGCACGGAGGCGAGCTCGCGCGTGGAGCGAGCGGCCAGCACCACCTGCGCGCCTTCCCGCGCGAAGGCCGTCGCCACCGCGCGGCCGATGCCCCGGCCCGCTCCCGTGATGAGGGCCACCTGGCCGGCGAGCCTCACAGGATGAGGCCACCTCGCGACCTGATCAGCTCCATGAACTCCGCCCGCGTCTCCGGCCGGTCGCGGAACTGCCCGAGCATGGCCGAGGTGACGGCCTTGGAGTTCTGCTTCTCGACCCCGCGCATGAGCATGCACATGTGCAGCGCCTCCACGACCACGGCCACGCCCCGCGGCTGGAGCACCTCCTGCAGCGTCTGGGCGATCTGGGTGGTGAGCCTCTCCTGCACCTGCAGCCGGCGGGCAAACACCTCCACCAGCCGCGGCAGCTTGGAGAGCCCGACGATTTTTTTCGACGGCATGTAGGCGATATGGCATTTGCCGAAGAACGGGAGCAGGTGATGCTCGCACATCGAGTACAGGTCGATATCCTTCACCACCACCATCTCGTCGTATTCCTCGGTGAAGAGCGCCCCGTTGAGGACCTCGTGGACGTCCTGCCGGTAACCCGACGTGAGGTACGTCCAGGCCTTGGCGACTCGCGTGGGCGTCCGTTCCAGGCCCTCGCGCGAGGGGTCTTCGCCGATCTCCTTCAAGAGCTCCCGGATCAGTTCCTCCATGCGGTCACCTCGCGGCGGCGCCGCGGTATTCGAAGGTGTTGTTGTCGGTCTCGATGACCACGAGCCGCCGCAGGCTTCCCCCGGGCAGCGTGGGCTCCAGCCACTCCCAGAAGACACGGGCGAGGTTCTCGCCCGTCGTGGGAACATCGCGGAGGGCGGCTACCGCGCTCGAGAGATCGTAGTGGTCCACCCGATCCAGGATGATTCGCTTCACTGCGGCATCGAGGGCGCCGAGATCCGTCGCCATGCCGGTGACGGGATCCATGTCGCCCGCCACAGTGACCTCGACCAGATAGTTGTGCCCATGCTGCCGATAGCACTGGCCGTAGATGCGCTCGTTCTCGTCGGAAGACAGGGCGGGGCTCTCGAGCCGGTGCCCCGCGCTGAAGTGGTATTGCCGCGTCAGCTCGAGCCCGCTCACCCCCCGAAGTACTCCACATAGAAGGTCGGATCCTCCCAGAGCCGGAGCCGCCACAGGCGCTCCTGTCCGAGCTTGGGGAGGAGGAGGTCCCAGGCGGCGCGCACGAGGTTCTCCGTGGTCGGAACAGCCCCGGGGGCGAAGAAGGGGTCGGCATTCAGATCGGCGTGGTCGAAGCGCTGGATGACGGCATCCGAGACCACCCGCTTGAGCTCGGCCAGGTCCATGACCATGCCGGTCTGCGCGTCCACGGGCCCTTGGATGGTGACCTCGAGGACGTAGTTGTGGCCGTGCGCCACCGTGAGGTTGCCGAAGACGCGGCGATTCTCACGCTCGCTCCACTCCGGCCGCCCGTAGCGATGGGCGGCGGAGAATGTGAACTTGCGCGTCGCATACACGTGACCGTCGCTCATGGAGCCTTCCTCCCTTCAAGGATCAATCTTACCGCTTCCAGCAGGCGGCCGGCGACCCGATCCGGAGTGAACCGCGCGACCGCGTGGCGGCCCGCGGGGCCCATCTCCCGTCTGCGCTCAGGGCTCGCGAGCAGGTCGCGCATCGCGGCCGCGAGCGCCGGTGGATCCTTCGGCGGCACCAGCACACCAGTCACGCCGTCCTCGACCACCTCGGGAATGGCGGCGGCGCGACACGCGACCACGGGCAGCCCGGCCGCCATGGCCTCGAGGAAGACGATGCCGAAACCCTCCTGCACGGAGGGCAGACAGAAGAGATCGGCATTGACGTATTCGTCGGCGAGCTCCTCGCGCGAGACGTCGCCCAGCAGCGCGACGGTCTCCCCCAGGCCCAGCTTCTCGTGCACGCGCGTCAGGGACTCCCACTCCGGCCCTTTCCCTACGATGCGTACGCGAGCCTCCGGGATTCCCCGGCGGAGGATGACCGCCGCCTCGAGGAGGTCGGCGAGGTGCTTGCGCGGGTACATGCGCGCGACGGACAGCACGACGGGGCCACGCCGGGGGAGCCGGCGGGCCGCGGCAAAGCGCCGGTCCCATTCCACGAGATCGATGGGCTCGGGCACGGGGGCGATCTTCCCCTCGGGCACGTGGTACTCGCGCCGCGCGACCTCGCACGAGTAGCGGCTGCAGGCGATCACGACGTCGGCGCGCTCCGTATTGCGTCGCTCCCAGCGCGCCTGGATCGAGAGGAGGGCGCGGGTCAGTCCGCGCTCGTTCTTGAGCTCGTCGGCGATCACGCCCTTGAGGCTCACCACCAGCGGCGCCCGGCTCCCCCGCCTCAGGAGGAAGCCGTCGAGATCGACACCATAGACGAGATCGACGTGACGCGGCGGACTTAGGGCAAGTCCCGCGTTGTAGAGCCAGCGATCGAGCGTGTGGAAGCCGGTGCGAAGGCGGAGGGGGTGAAGCTCGAGACGGTGGCCCAGCGCCTCGAGCCCTTGCTGCAACCCCGCGAGGCCCACGAAGGTGCCGCTCCCCTCCAGCGGATTCGGCGGCGTGGAGGAGAGGACAGCGATGCGCAGGGACTACTTTCCTTTGAAAATGGGTTTCCGTTTCTCCGTGAACGCGCGCGTGCCTTCCGCGTAGTCCTGGCTGTTGAACGTCTCGATGCCCATGTCGAAGAGCTTCTTGCGGTGCCCGTCGTTGATACCCTCGAAGATCGCCTGCACCTGCGCCTTGGTGCCCCGGATAGACAGCGGCGCATTCTCGGCGACGGTGCGGAGATAGCCGTAGGTGTAGGCCTCGAGCTCGGAGGCGGGCATCAGGCGCTGGATGAAGCCGATGCGGAGAGCTTCCGCCGCCTCCACCGTGCGCGCCGAGTACAGGATGTCCTTGGCATAGGCGGGCCCCACCAGGTCCACGAGCTGGTGCACGGGATCGAGCCCGTAGATGATGCTGAGCTTGGCCGCCGGGATGCCGAACTTCGACCCGCCGGCGGCAAAGCGAAGATCGCACGCCATGGCCAGGGCCATCGCGCCGCCCATGCAGAATCCGAAGACCATGGCCACGGTGGGCTTGGGACAGACCCTGATCGCCGTGTAGGCAGCCTCGGTCTTCTTGTTGTAGGCAAGCGCCGTCTCCGTATCCTTGCGGTTCTCCTTGAACTCGGAGATATCGGCCCCCGATGCAAAGGCATCGCGCCCCGCGCCACGATAGACGATGGCCCGGACCGCGTCATCCCTCGAAAGAGCCTCGGTGACGTTCGCGATCTCACCCCACATGGCGAGGCTGACCGCGTTGCGCACCCTGGGCCGGTTGAAGACGACGGTGGCAATGCCGCCGTCCCGCTCCACCAGGATCTCGTCGCTCATTCCTCCCCCTCCTCATGTCCTTCCGATGGTGCTCGATCCGGCCGTACCCGAGCGCACGCCAGGATCGACGGTGACCGTATCGTAACCGATCTCACGAACCCGCACCCAAACTTCGAGACGGAGCGCCCCTCGTCTCCACGCCGCCTTGCTCCAAAAGCCCTTGGTGTCCTCCTGTATCTTCTGGGATACTCATCGCGACGATGATTGCCGACTCAGCAACGCTGCGACGGCGCCTCCGCGTTCCCGTCGTCCTCCTCGTGGGGGCCCTCATCCTCACCGTGGGGGCGCCGGCCGAGCCGGATTCGCCAACCTGGCATGTGTACTTCTCCCCGAATCACGGCGCCACCCAGGCGGTGGTGAATGCCCTCGACGCCGCCCGGACCACCATCCTCGTCCAGGCGTATTCCTTCACCTCGGCCCCCATTGCCAAGGCACTGGCCGAGGCTCACACTCGCGGCGTCGACGTGCAGGTCATCCTCGACCGGAGGGAGACGGGCACGAAGTATTCGTCGGCGGATTTCGTCGCCCATGCCGGAATTTCCACCCTCATCGATGGGGCCCACGCCATCGCCCACAACAAGGTGATGATCATCGACGGCGAAACCGTCATCACCGGCTCCTTCAACTTCACCACGGCGGCGGAGAGACAGAACGCCGAGAATCTCCTCGTGGTCCGCGACCGCACGCTGGCCGCCCGCTACGTCGAGAACTGGCGCACGCACGCGGCGCATTCGTCACGCTATGCGGGTCGGTAGGGGCTTGGGAAGATTCGAGGGAGTGGTGGCGGCGGGAGGACTCGAACCTCCGACACGGGGCTTATGAGACCCCTGCTCTGCCACCTGAGCTACGCCGCCGCGGCAGGAAAGTCAGACTGTTGCAGGGCGCGATCTTAGCACGACCTACCCTGTCGTGCCCGGAATTGTGCCCGTCAAACGCCGCGCTGCCCCCTGAAGATCCTTCGACAAGATAACCGGATCGACGCAGGTCGTGAACGAGGAACCCGGGCACACCCGTTTCCTTGCAAAGCTTTCATCAATCGAGCCACCGCTTGACCGCTTCGACCTGTTGCCGGTGCGAAATACCCACGTTGCCGTTTCGAGTCGGCGGCCGGTGCTCTTGGCGAACACGATAGGCATCTCTCGCTTGCGCGACTCGTTGTAGCGGGCGTCGAGTCCGTCTTTGTGCCGAAATGCCAACCGACACGCGTACGTGAACCCACAAGAGACAGACAATGACGGCGCGCTGGGACCTGCATGCTTCTCTCACTTGCCAGTCGATTGACGATTCTCGGCACCACGACGAACCGAGAGAGATGGATCCCCTCTCTAAATCACGGACTTGCGGTCCTGGCCTTTCCTCTTGCTGTCTAGAGCGGGTAGCTTGCACGGGTCAAATTGTCGGTTTCCCTCGGAGGCATCATCAAGATCCTCGCCGCTGCTCTTCTCGTCCTAGGTACTGTCGCCGTCCTCATTCTCCTGGGCATTGTCGTCCCAACTATCGGATTCGGTGCAATGTGACAAGCCTGGCGATCGCACCCTGATCCGAGAACGGGCTTTTTGTTTCTGACCTGCCTCCTCGCAGCCTGGCAGGATCGACGACGGGACGGGCCGTCGACAGCACTATTCGGAGATGTCGACGCGAGGCCATGAGTTCGCTCCGGATGAGCCACACATCGCGGGCCCGCGATATGCCCGCGACCGTCCACAAGGGAGCTAGAATTATCCCGTGCCAGCCGATAGGGCAAACGAAAATCCCTCGGCAAGCTGGCGCCTACCGGGGGGATCTGTGTGCGTTCCGAGTCTATGAGACTCCTGCTCTGGCACCCGAGCGACGCCGCCAATCCAGGGGCCCGAGCAGGAAACAGCGAGCGGGAGTAGCTTCCGTGGACTACGACAGCACGCCGATCCCCGATCTGTACGTCCAGGCTCGGCGCCTGCCTGCCGAAGCGATGGACGTCTGGCGGCGCGTCGTTCAGGACGTGTTGCCGCCGGCGCCATCGATCCGCCGAGTGCTGGACCTCGGGTGTGGGACGGCACGATTTACCGACATGCTCAACGACATCTACCGCGCCCCGGTGGTCGGTGTCGATCCATCGCTCCGCATGCTCGCCCAGCGCGCGCCGTCGACGGACGGCACGGCACAGTTCATCGCGGCACACGCGGAAAGCTTGCCGCTCGAAGCGGGAAGCATCGACCTGGTTTTTCTCTCGATGGTCTATCATCACCTGCAGCCCGACCGCGCCGTTCCCGAGGTCGCCCGTATCCTGGCGCCGAAAGGCCACGTCTTCGTGCGCAACCCCACCCGCGAGACGGTCGTGGAGTTCGAGTACATGCGATTCTTCCCCGAAGCATCGGCCCTCGACCTGGCGCGGATGCCGCCTCGGGATGCTCTCGTGGCGAGGTTTGCCGCGCACGGGCTGGAGGCGAGGCTCCACCGCGTGGTGAGACATCCTTTCGCGGCCTCCTACGCCGAGTACTTCACCAAGATCTCGGCCCGGGCCATCTCCTCGCTCCAGGCGATATCCGACGAGGCGTTCGGACGCGGGCTGGCGGCATTCGAGCGTCACTGTCGTAGTGCTCCGGACCGCCCGATTTTCGAGCCGGTCGAGGTCTTTCTCTTCGGATCCGGCTCACTCGGCCGTGCCGGGTCCGTGTCATCTGGGACCACATGAGAACCCGAGCGTCGCAGACAGCTTCCCCCGCGTCCGTTCGGCGAGACTGCGTCCAGGAACGCATCTCGTCCAGCTTCTCGGTGTACGACGCTTGGCGGGCGAGTATCGAATTTGCCTCCGGGGCTGTTGCGGTTCGACCCGGTCAATACGACCGGGCCCCGCCCCGACCGGCGTCTCGATGCCTCTAGCAGGACCGCGCGGGCGCGGCCGTGCCCAGGCTGCCCTGCTCCGCCGCGGAAATTCGCGTTGACACGAAAAACGCTTTGCTATAATCCCGCCGAACGTTGTCCAACAGCACCAACTCCCGTCGTGAAATTCGGGGCGGGAACTGTCCGGAGGAGCTTCTGATGGCGTGGCTCGGCAATCGGCCGTGGAGAGACGACGGAAAGACCGTTCTGTCCAAGCTGGATGATGACGAGGTGAACGAGAACGAGACGGACGACGACGAAGACGACGAGGACGATGAGGACCTCGATGATCTCGACGACGATGACGATGACGACGATGATGACGAAGATGACGACGATGATGATGATGATGATGATGACCTCGACGAAGACGAGCTCGAGGCCGAGGCCGATATCGAGGACGACGAAGAGGAGGATGAGGATCTCGACGACGAAGACGACGAGTGAGAGAAGCGCCTGACCCGCAGTCCTCTCCAAGGAGGGATCGATGGCATTGCTGAGCGAATCAGGCTACCTGTTCGTACTGCGGTGGATACACTTCCTCTCCGGCGTGACCTGGATCGGTCTGCTCTACTACTTCAATTTCGTCCAGACTCCGTTCTTCGCCGAAACGGAAGCCCCCGTCCGCAGCGGCGCCCAGCAGAAGCTCCTCCCGCGCGCCCTCTGGTGGTTCCGCTGGGGCGCCATGATCACGTTCCTCTCGGGCTGGCTCTACCTCCTCCACTGGTGGCTCGGCAAGCGGGGCCTCGCTGATCCTCAGACCTGGGTCATCCTGCTCGGGGGCATCATCGGCAGCGTGATGTGGGCCAATGTCTGGTTCGTGATCTGGCCCAAGCAGAAAGTGGTCATCCAGAACGCGCTCGATACCGCCGCGGGCAAGCCCGCCAACCCGGCCGCGGCGGCCGCGGGCGCTCGCGGGGGCCTGGCCTCGCGCACCAACACAGCCTTCTCCATGCCCATGCTCTTCATGATGGGCGCGGCCAGCCATCTGCCCCTGCCCATGCCCGGCTCCGGGGCGGCATTCTGGCTCGTGGCCCTCCTCATCATCGTGCTCGTCGAGGTGAACTGCCTCGTCGTCGCCCCGGGCAAGCCCACCACCAAACCGCTCGGCACCGTCAAGGGTACGCTGTGGTTTGGTTTCATCCTGACCGTGATCTTCTATCTGCTCTTCGAGGTGATGAAGCGGGGCGGGTAGAACACAGCGGCCGCGGCAAGACGAAAGGCCGGTCGGGCCATCAGTGCCCGTCCGGCCTTTGTCTGTCAGCCGCGAAGATCGAGGAGGAGCTGGGCTTTCGTCTCGTCCGAGAGCTCGACGCGTCCGCGTTCCGCCGGGTGGTCGACCACGACGGCGACCGGCGAGCCCGCAAAGGCCAGGATCGCTTCGGGCGGGAACACGAAGCGCACGAAGTGGACGGCGGCGAGCTTTCCCTTCTCCTCGTCGGAGTGGCCCGCTTCGAATTCGCCGGGAATGGCGAACTCCTTGCCCACCTGCATCCAGACCGTCGGTCCGATGTCGATGCCCATGAAGCGGTCGAGCACGGGCTGGATCTGCTCCTTGTCGGTGATCTCAATGAAGAGGGTGGCGCTGAGCTCATGCAGGCTCGGAAGGAGAGCATTGTAGACGTCGAGCTCGTCCTGGATCTTGGCGTCGTCGGTGATGCGCTCGACGCGGCACATCTCCTGGATCTGGAAGAGCACGGTGTCGCGATTCTCGAACACGAACGAGAGATGCGGGCCCACCGTGACCCGCCGCCGGCGCTTCAGCTCGATCACGCGCTCGCGCATGGCCGCCCGCACCTTTTCGTATTCGAAGAAGTTCAAAACATCCTTCAGCTCGATCTTTTCGTGGGTCATGGAGATGGCTCGTCTCCGAGCCCGTAGGCCTCGGCGAGGATCCGGATCGGGTGGCGGGCCTCCATGCCCGTGCCCTGCCTGATCTGGAGGGCGGCGAGCGGGCAGTCCGTGGCCACGCGGGTCGCCCCCGCCTCCCGCACATCCTTGAAGAGCGGCTCGGCCAGCTTCATGGACAGCTCGAAGTATTCCTTCTTCATGCCCCACGTGCCGTCCACGGCCGAGCACCTCTCGATGGTCTCGACGGCGGCCCCGGTCAGCCGCAGCAGATCGGCGGACTTGGTGCCTATGTTCTGCGCCTTGAGATGGCAGGGCAGCTGATAGGCGACCTTGGCCGGCGCATTCGGGAAGCGCGTGTCGAGCCGGCCCGCCGCGTGGAGCCCGGCGAGGTATTCGAAGAGGTCGCGAGTGTGGCTGGCCACGAGGTTGGCGTCCTCCGAGCCATCGAGCCACGGGTACTCCTGCTTGAGCATGTAGGAGCAGGTCGGTCCCGGCACCACGATGTCGCGTCCCTGCCGCACCACCTCGGCCAGCGACTTCACGTTGTCCCTGATGAGGCCCTTGGCTTCCTTCACCGCTCCCCCGTCGAGGTACGGCATCCCGCAGCAGCGTTGGGCGGGCAGCGAGACATCCACGCGGTTCCGCTCGAGCACGGCCACCGTGGCCTTGCCGGTGGCGGGGTCGTTGAAGTCGACGCTGCAGGTCGCGAAAAGGGCCACGCGGGCCTGTGGCTCGAAGGTCGCGGGCTTCCGTCGGTCGAACCACGCGGAGAAGGTTTCGCGGTGGAAGGCGGGGAGCTGACGATCCTTGTGTATGCCCACCACGGCCTGCATGAGCGCGCGCTGAGGCGGGAACGAGGACGCCCAGTTGGAGACGGGCGCGGTCATGCTGCCGAGCCTCCCCACCAGCTCCGTATTGCCGAGGAAGCGGTCCTGGAGGGTCACCCCCTTGGCGCGGGCGTCCGCGGATCGCGAGCGCAGCATCAGCCGGGGGAAATCCACCTGCCAGCGATGCGGCGGGGTGTAGGGGCAGTGGTTGTAGCAGAGCTTGCACTGGTAGCAGAGATCCACGACCTCCTTCACGTCCTTGGCGGGAAGCTTCTCCACCTCACCGTCCACCGCGTCCGCGTCGAGCCGGTCGAACAGCACCTTGAAAGAAGGGCAGAGAGGGAGACAGCGCCGGCAGCCGCTGCAGATGTCGTAGACGCGGCGAAGCTCGCTGTCGACGGCGTCTCGCTTCCAGAAATCAGGCTGCCGGATGTCCAGAGTCATTCGGTCCTCGTCACGCGAGGCGAAGCGGCGTGACCGCGCCGCTCCGCCCGCGGAGAACGACGGCTAGATCGCCTCGGCCGGGTCCTTGCCCGCGATCTGCTTCAGACCCTTGGCGAAGCGGCCCGCATGCGACTTCTCGGCCTTGGCCAGCGTCTCGAACCATTCCGCCACCTCGGCGAAGCCCTCGTCGCGCGCGGTCTTGGCCATGCCGGGATACATCTGGGTGTATTCGTACGTCTCGCCGGCCACCGCCGACTTCAGGTTGGTCTCGGTCTTCCCGAAGGGCTCGCCGGTGGCGGGATCGCCGACTTCCTTCAGAAAGTCCATGTGCCCGAAGGCGTGGCCCGTCTCGGCGTCGGCCGTGTCCTTGAAGAGGCCTGCCATGTCCGGGAAGCCCTCGATATCCGCCACGCGGGCGAAGTAGAGGTAGCGGCGATTCGCCTGGGACTCCCCGGCGAACGCCTCCTTCAGGTTGTCGTGACTCTTGCTGCCTTTGAGGCTCTTGCTTGCCATGGTGTCTCCTCCTTGGGGTGGGCGGGGAACTCAGGGCGCCCGGCGCGGCCGGCGGGGCCGAGCCTTGGCGGACTGGCACTGCGGACAGCGGCCGAAGAACTCGATGCGCTGATGGGTGATGGCGAGCCCGGTGCGGGCGGCAATCCGTCCGCGAAGGGCCTCGGCGTGCGGCTCGGCCAAGGGGCCGTCGACGTCCAGGATGCGGCCGCAGCGCACGCACGTGAAGTGGTGGTGCGCCTCCAGATTGGCGTCGAAGCGTGCGTGGGGCCCCTGGATCTCCGCCACCAGTCCCTCGCCGACGAGGAGACGCAGATTGCGGTAGACGGTGCCCAGGCTCACGCGGGGCAACCGGCGGCGCACCACCCGGTGCACCCACTCCGCCGTGGGATGCGACTCCGTGCTGCGCAACACCTCGAGGACGACCCGGCGGGGGCCGGTGAGGCGGAGACCGCGGGCCCGCAGCACCGCGTCGGCGTTCTTAGGAATGATTCTCATTTACAAAAGTCAGCCTACACGTCGCCCCCGAGGCTGTCAAGACCCTTGCCGGCCGGAACCTCATGGTTGATCCGCCCTTGCTGCCTCGGGTAGACTTTCCATTTCAGGAGGACGTGTCGAATGGCTCAGCCCCTCTGGCTCCGGATCGAGGGAGCCCGGCAGAACAATCTGAAGAACGTGTCGATCGACATTCCCCACGACCGCGTCACGGTGGTGACGGGCGTGTCGGGTTCCGGCAAGTCTTCCCTCGCCTTCGACACCATCTTCGCCGAAGGGCAGTGGCGCTACATCGAATCCCTGTCCGCCTACGCGCGCATGTTCCTCGAGCGGCTCGACCGCCCCGACGTGGACCGCATCGAGCACATTCGGCCCGCCATCGCCCTCGAGCAGAAGAATCCGGTGCGCACGGCGCGCTCCACCGTGGGCACCGCCACCGAGCTTCACGACTACCTGCGCCTGCTCTTCGCCAAGGTCGGCCGGGTCCACTGCCCGACCTGCGGCAGCGAGGCGCGCAGCGACTCGGCCGAGCGCGTGGCTGACGAGCTGATCCGCGATCACCTCGCCGGGCGCGCCCTCGTCTGCTTTCCCCTCCCCGCCGCCCCCCGTCCCGACCCCCGGGCGTTCATGGCGACCCTCGTGCAGCGGGGCTTCGCCCGCATCAAGGTGGGCGAGATCGTGCTGGACCTGGCCGAGGCGCAAGCTCCCGGGTTCTCCCTGCCTCCGCTCGACGGCCAACCCCTCCAGGTCGTGCTCGATCGCGTGACCCTCTCTCCGGACGGGCGGCGGCGCGTCACCGAGTCGATCGAGACAGCGCTCGTCGAAGGCAACGGCCGAGCCACCGTGGATGTGGTCGGGCACGCCGCGGTGAGCGTGAGCCGCGACTTTCGCTGCCCGCGCTGCGATGTCGCTCTCGCGCGGCCGCAGCCCGTGCTCTTTTCCTTCAATCATCCGCTCGGGGCCTGCCCCGAGTGCAAGGGCTTCGGCAATATCCTCCGCTACGACGAGACGCTCGTAGTCCCCGATCGCTCCCGCAGCCTGGGCGAGGGGGCCGTCGAGCCGTGGTCCCACCCCTCGGGGCGCTGGTATCAGAAGCAGCTCATCAAGGCGGCGAAGAAGCGGGGCGTGGACGTGACGCGCCCCTACGCCGAGCTCGACGAGAAGGATCGCGCCTGGATCTACGAGGGGGGCGACGGCCTCACGGGTATCCAGGGCTTTTTCGAGGAGGTCGAGTCCTACCGCTACAAGCTCCATGTCCGCGTCTTCCTCTCGCGTTACCGCAGCCAGTGGCCGTGCCCACGCTGCGGGGGGGCGCGCCTCAAGCCCGAGGCGCTCACCGTCACGGTGGGCGGCGCCACCATCGCCGATTGGAACGGCAAGACGGTGGAGGATCTCCATGCTTTTCTCGGCGCGATATCGTTCTCGCCGTGGGAAGAGTCGGTGGGGCGGGAGGCCCTCAAGCTCCTGCGCGCCAAGCTCTCCTTTCTGCAGCGGGTGGGACTCGGCTATCTCACCCTCGGTCGCCAGACGCGGACGCTCTCGGGCGGCGAGGCCCAGCGCATCAATCTCGCCAATCAGCTGGGCGCACAGCTGGTGGGGACGCTCTACGTGCTCGACGAGCCGTCGATCGGACTGCACGCGCGAGACACCGAGCGCCTGGCCGAGCTCTGCCGCGAGCTGGCGCGGGTGGGCAATACCGTGATCATCGTCGAACACGACCGCTCGTTCATCGAGTCCGCCGACTATCTCATCGAGATGGGACCGGGCTCGGGCGAGCGCGGAGGAGCGGTGGTCTTTGCGGGCACCCAGGCAGACTTCGCCAAGGACATGCGCTCCCTCACCGCCGCCTACGTCCATGGCCGCGAGGACATTCCGCTGCCTCTGTCCCGCCGCGAGGGACGCCGCGCCCTCGTGATCCGCGGAGCGCGCGAGCACAATCTCAAGAACCTCACCGTGCGCATTCCGCTCCATACCCTCACCTGCGTCACCGGCGTGTCCGGCTCGGGCAAGTCCACCCTGATCCACGACACCCTCTACCGCGCCCTCGCGCGGCACTTCAAGGTCGAGCTCGCCCGGCCCGGTGTCCACGACGAGATCCGCGGCATGGAGTTCCTCAAGGGCATCCACCTGATCGATCAGGAGCCGATCGGTCGCACCCCACGCTCGAATCCCGTCACCTACGTCAAGGCCTTCGACGAGATCCGCAAGCTCTTCGCCGGGCTCCCGCGGGCCAAGGCGCTGGGGCTGAGCGCGGGCGCCTTCTCCTTCAATGTGCCGGGCGGGCGCTGTGAGGCCTGCCAGGGCGACGGCCTGCAAAAGCTCGAGATGTATTTCTTCGAGGACGTGTACGTCATGTGCCAGGAATGCGAGGGGCGCCGCTATCGCCCGGACGTGCTGCAGGTGACCTACAAGAGCCGCAACATCAGCAAGGTGCTGAAGCAGACGGTGGACGAGGCCGTCGAATTCTTCTCCGCGCTGCCCGTGCTGGCCCGGCGGCTCAAGGTCCTCCAGGACGTGGGGCTCGGCTATCTCCGCCTGGGCCAGCCCGCGACGACCCTGTCGGGCGGCGAGGCGCAACGCCTCAAGATCGCCGCGGAGCTGTCCACCCGCCCCGCCTCGGACATGCTGTATATCCTGGACGAGCCCACGACGGGTCTGCACCTCGACGACGTGAAGCGCCTCCTCGGAGTGCTGAACCGGCTTGTCGACGCGGGCAACACGGTGCTCGTGGTCGAGCATCACCTCGACGTCGTCAAGACAGCGGACTGGGTCATCGATCTCGGGCCCGAAGGCGGCGCGGCGGGCGGCGAGGTGGTGGCCGAAGGCACACCGGAGCAGGTCGCCCAGACCGACGGCTCCTACACGGGCAAGTTCCTCCGCGATCTGCTGCCACGGCCCAACGGAAAGGGCGGCGCCGGTCGCCCCTGAGTGAGGCCCGCTCCGTTCTACGGCTGGGTGGTCGTGGGAGGGGCGTTCTCCGTCCTCTTCATGGCGTATGGGGCGCAGGCCGTGTGGGGCGCCGTCCCGCGCTCGCCATCGGTCTGGGACTGCAGGTCGCGGCCTTCCTCGGCTTCGCGGGGGCGGGGTCGCTGCCCGGCCTGTACGCCGCGTCTATCGCCTTCGGGTTCTCGTATGGCGCCATCTCCGCCCTCATGCCCGCCGTGATTGCCGATTTCTTCGGCCGCCGCCATGCGGGCGGGCTGGTCGGCCTCCTCTTCGCCACCGCGGGCTCCATGTCAGCATGGGGCCCGCTCGGCGCCGGCTTCATTTATGATCGCACCGGCAGTTACGGGCCGGCCTGGATGGGCAGCGCCGCCCTCAACGTGGTGGCGCTGGGACTGCTCCGATGGGTGCGGCCGCCGCGACGTCTCGAACCCTCTCGCTAGGAGGCACGATGGCCGGGCTCAAGGACAAGTACTGCATCGTGGGCGTGGGAGAAACAGAGTACAGCAAGCGGTCGAACCGGAGCACGCGGGCCATGGCGGTCGAGGCGATCAAGAAGGCCATGGCCGACGCGGGGCTCGAGGCGGCCGACGTGGACGGCATGATGTCCTATCAGGGCGGCGACTCCACACCGGGCAACTGGGTCTCCGCCGACCTCGGGCTGCGCCTCAACTTCTACATGGACGTGTTCGGCGGCGGCTCCTCGACGGAGGCCCTGGTCGGTCTCGCCATGGGCGCGATCGAGGCCGGCATGTGCAAGACAGTGGCGCTCTTCCGCTCCATGAACGGCTACTCCGACTTCCGCATCGGCGGCACGGGCGCGCGCGCCGCCCAGCCCGTGCGCGGCCTCGACCTCGCCCAGGTGCCCTTCGGCATGCGCAGCGCCGGCCAGAACTTTGCCCCCACCTTCATGCGCCACATGTACGAGTACGGGACCACCTCCGAGCAGGTGGCGGCGGTGCGGGTGGCCCACAGCAAGCACGCCTCGCAGAATCCCAAGGCGCTCCTGAAGGAGCGCGTCACCGTGAAGGACGTGGTCGGCTCGCGCTGGATCTGCAAGCCGCTTCACCTGCTCGACTGCTGCGTCGAGACCGACAACGCCACGTGCATCATCGTCACCTCCGCCGAGCGGGCGCGCGATCTCAAGCAGAAGCCCGCCTACGTCATGGGGGTGGCCGGCCGGGTGAACAAGCCGCGCACGGACTTCCATTGGGCGGCCGGACCGATTTCGCGGGTGGCGGGCTACTACGCCAAGGACATCGTCTTCGGCCAGGCAGGGGTCAAGCCGGAAGACGTCGACATCACGGGCTCCTACGACGCCTTCACCTTCACCACCATGCTCCAGCTCGAGGAGTACGGCTTCTGCAAGAAAGGCGAGGGCGGCCAATACGTTTCGAGCGGCATCATCGAGCTGGGGGGCAAGCGGCCCAACAATACCTCGGGCAGCCACCTGTGCGAGGGCTACACCCACGGCATGAGCATGGTCATCGAAAACGTGCGCCAGCTCCGGGGGCTCGTGGACGACTACTGCCCCGGCTGGGCCGAGGGCAAGCATACCTACGACTATTCGGCAGGCAAGTGCCGACAGGTCAAGAATGCGAAGATCACCATGAATCTCGGCTGGGCGATGCCGCCGACGGGCTCCGCGCTCATCATGCACAACTAGCTTCCCTTCCCTCTCCCCCCACGGGGGAGAGGGTCGGGGTGAGGGGGACTCTCGAAATGGCCAGCGTCGAATATCGAGGCATGAATCTGGTGATCCCGGAGAACGACTCCGAGTGGCGCGAGCACTTCAAGTTGGCGCGCGGCCACAAGCTGATGCTGCGTGCCTGCGCGGCCTGCCGTCTCATGCGTTACCCGCCCAGCCACGGCTGCCCGTGGTGCGCCGCCCTCGAGTGGGAGTGGAAGGAAGTCAGCGGCAAGGGACACATCTATTCCTACGAGGTGGTGCACCACGCCATTCAGCCCGGCTTCAAGGACTGGACACCCTACGCGATCGTGCTCGTGGAGCTCGACGAACAGCGCGGCACTCCGACCCCGGACGAGGCCCTGCGCATCATCGGCAACCTCGTCACCCCCGACTTCTCGCCCGAGCCGGACAGCAGGGTGGCCATCGGCAAACGCGTCCGGGTGGTCTTCCAGGACCTCGCGAGTGACTTCGCGCTACCGCAATTTGCCCTCACCGACGAGCCGCCCGTCGGCCGAGTCTGGAGCCTCCCCGCCTAACCCCTCTCTTCCCTCTCCCCCTTCCGGGGGAGAGGGCAGGGTGAGGGGGATACTCACCCGCGCGTGAGCCGCGCGATGATCTCGTCGTACGCCTTGTCCGCGAGGGTCCGCACCTCATCACGCGTCAGGGGCTGGATGGGATGCGCCACCATGATGGTCTGGTAGTCGTCGGCTCCCAACGCGGACGCCTGGGCCCGGGCGGCCCTGGCAAATTCCGTCGAGATGACGGTGGCCGCGGGAAGCCCGTGATCCTCGAAAAACACGCCGTCGTGCACACTGCACGTTGTGCAGGACCCTCAGTCGGCCAGCGCCTCGATGACCGCGTCGCTCGTCTTGAGAATCTCCGCCCGCAGATCCTCCGGGGCCGGCCTCGCGAAGGTCGGCTTCTTCTTCCGAATGATGGCTTGGGGCTTGGCGCGCTCACGGATGAGCTCCTCGACGCGGTCGAGGAGGTGATCGCCCTTGGCCTTGGAGATGTCGAGGAGGGTGATCACCTTGCCGTCGAGCGTGCTGAGACGCGTCGCCGTCTTGCGGGGCACCGCCACGGAATCGGTCGGATCCATGAACTCTTCGTTGGTCATTGGCCCTCCTCGCGCGATTGTACCTTCTTGATGACGAGTCGAGACATCTTGGGGAAGGTCCAGCCCGGGATCACCGCCGAGAAGCGTCCCGCCGTACCGCCGGCCACGATGAACTTGAGATTGGCGGGCTCGCGGAACTTGGGGATGAGGGTGGAGTCCGTCTCGGGGCGGGGGAACTTGGCGAGCACGTGCGCGGGCAGCCCCTCGCCCCCATCCACTCCCGGCACCAGCTCACTCACCGGCTTGCGCAGGCGGTGCCACAAGAAGTCCCGCATGTCCGCCTTGCTCCACCCGTCCCCGGCGATGGTGCGCGCGTGCTCGGGCGAGAGGACGATGAGGGTATCGCCGTGGTGCGTGGACTTGCTGTGCGAGACGACCTCGAGCGACTTCGAGATGGTGATGAGGAGATCCTTGGCCGTCCGGCTCTGGTGATCGTACACGCCATGGGGAGCTTCTCCGGCGAACGCCGCCACCGTGCTGTGGCCGGCGGCGAACCCGTGCTCCACGGCCAGGGAATCCCAGGGGTTCTCCTCCTCATGCTCGCCCATGCAGTACGTGTAGCGCCCGGGATGGGCCATGGTGGACATGCTCATGGTCCGTGCCGAGGCGCCACCCACATTGGCGACGATGAGCCTCAGGGCACGGCCGATGGTCCCGTTTGCGCGCCGGCCGGGGCCGAAGACGCCGGCGGCGCAGTTGATGTCGAGGGCGGTGCGCACGGGGCCGTTGACGATGAAGAGCGGGGAGTGAAAGTTGGTCGTGGCGGAGACTCCGTGCAGGTCGAACGCATCCTCGCACATGGCCTGGACGCCCGCGATCACCACCGGCATGTACTCGGGGCGGCAGCCGGCCATCACCGCGTTGATGGCGATTTTCTCGACGGAGGCGCGGCCGAGGTTGGGCGGCACGAACGCGATCATCTCGCTTGCCTCGCGCCCCGACCCCGCGACCATGGCGGCCACCCGCTCGCGAGTGGGCGGGACGACGGGAAGCCCGTCGGTGACGCCGCGCTCGAAGAGAGCCTCGAAAGGATCCGGGGGCTCCGGGGTCACGGTCGCCTCAGGGCCTGCAGACGCGGAAATTGCCGTAGTCGCCCTGGGCCACCGACTTGGTGTCGTCGGAATCGGTGAGCACGGCGATGCCGGAGGCTTTGGGGGTGTCCGTCTCCTCAAAGAACTTCTTGTAGTCCTCGAAGACGTTGACGCGCTCCTCCGTCCACTGCCCTTTCTGCTCCGCCCCCCTCCGCACCACCATCACCTGGGTCAAGCCGGCGCTCGACGAGAGGCGCGTGCCCACGGGCACCACCGCGCTCCAGATGTACTTGAGCGACTTCACCGACCATGGATTGTTGGGGAAGACGGCGTAGACGGACACCGCGCTGTCGTTGGTCTTCGACTGCCGTTCGTCCGAGCCCTTGGGAAACTCCACGGGACGCCACGACCAGGCGAGGAACGGGTATGCCTTGGGGTCCCACTCGTACTGCTTGCCCGCCTGGATACCCAGGCCCTTGGCCACCGCGTGGAGGAACCGCAGGCCGTCCATCTCCTGGATCGCGTACGCCTCGCGCCCGGAGTCCTTGCGCGGCTTCCAGTCCGGGGGAAACTCGCCGACTTTGCCCTTGGCGAAGTTCTCGACGGTGATACAGTCCTCGGCCCTCGCCGCCGCGGGAAAGGCTACGAGAGCAAGGAGGAGAAGGGCCCGGCGCATGCCCCGGACCTCAACGCCCTCGGCGCCACCAGGAGTGAACGAGCTGGTCGACCACCTGCACGAGCTGGCCCACGGTGCGGCACTCCTTGACGATGTCGCAGGAGGGCGAGTAGAGCGGCATCACGCTGTCGCCGATGCCCCAGCCCCACTGTCCCTCGGGATTGAGCCAGATGATGCCCTTGACCCGCTCGCGAATCTGGCGAATGGCCCACGCCTGGGGATCGTTGTAGTTGTTCCGGGCGTCGCCGAGGACGAGCACGGTGGTCTTGCGGTCCAACGACTCGATATCCGTGCGGACGAAGCGGCTGAAGGCGTAGCCGAAGTCCGACCGGCAGTGATAATCCACGGGCGAGCCCTTGAGGGCCCACTCGATGGCCTGGTCCACGGGATGGGAGTTGAAGGCCTGCGTCACTTCGGCGATCTCGGAGACAAAGACGTAGGAGCGCACGCGCGAGAAGCATTCCTGCAGGCTCCACACCAGCTGGAGCATGAAGCGCGAGGCGTTGCGCACGGAGTCCGAGACGTCGCAGAGGGTGACGAGCTTGGGCTTTTCCCGGTGGCGCCGCCGGAAGCGCAGCTCCATGGGAACCCCCCCGTACTGGAGACTCTTGCGGATGGTCCGGCGCGAGTCGAGCCGCCCTTTCTCCTCCTGCCGCTGGCGCATGGCGAGGGCGTCCTTGATCTTGCGCGCGAGCCGCGCCACCACCGCCTTCATCTGGGCGACCTCGTCGGGCGACAGCGCGAAGAGCGGCTTGTCCGTGAGCACCTCGCGGCTGAGCTTTTCCCCTTGCCGGTAGGCGCGGCGCTCGAGCTCGCGCTCGACGTGCTGGCGAATCATGCGGCGGAAAGCTTCGAGGCGCAGGTCGAGGTAGTTGCGGATGCGCGCGAGCATGCCCGGATCCAGCCCGTGCGCTTCCAGCATCTGCATGATGCGGGAGAGATCGCGCTCGATCGCCTCCCAGTCGAACTTGTCGTAGATGCGGCGCGAGAAGTAGCCGACCTGGAGGAAGTACATCAGGCGCTCCAGCCCCGCTCCCTGGCCCTGGCCGCGGATGGCCATCTCCATGTCCGAGCCTTCGCCCTGCAGCATCAGCTCCGTCAGCTCGTCCAGGTCCATGTTCTCCTGCGACATGAGCTGGTCGAGCATCTGCTGAATGCGCGGATCCTCGGGCCCCAGCGCCTTCTTGAGCCCGGCCCCCAACGCCTCGAGGTCGAGGAAGTACAGATCGAAGAGGCGGTCGAAGGTGGGCAGGTCACGCGACTCTTTGACGAGGGTGGTGGCCAGCGCCGACTTGAACGTCTCGCGATGCTCGAGGCCGATCTCGGAGGAGGCGGCCAACGCGTCCATCGCCTCGCTGGGGGAGATGCGGAGCTCGGCCCGCCTCAGATCGCCGATGAATTCGAGAATTCTCTGATCCATTAACTTGCTTGAATGTGGTTCTTCATGGTTTGGCGGTTGGGCCTCTTCGGGCCTTTGGCCCTCATCGGGGCGTCCTCCCGACAGTGGGGCCTCTTCGGGCTGCGGTTGTCATCATCGGGAGAAGGTGACCCAGGAAGACTTGAAGACGTCTTCGCCACCCTCGCGGGTGATGGGGCAGAGACGTCCGTCCTCGAGACGCAGGAGACCGTGAAAGGAGCCGGGAGCGATGAAGTGGGTCATCTTCAGCTTCCAGCCGAGCTCGCCGGCGGGAGCTTCCTCGTCGCGCTCCGCGATGCGCGTGACGTCCGGCGCGTCACCCACCAGATGCAGCACGCGCACGGGCCCTTCCGAGCACCGCAGACCCAAAACCACCTTGTAGGCCGGATCCTGCCGCGAGGTCTCCACCGTCATCTCGCCGGGCTGGAGGAGATGCGGGACGGCGTCGGGCATGGCCACGCGGAAGAACTCGCGGGGCGCCGGATGCGTGTAGTAGAAGTGCCAGCGCCCCGCCGCGTAGATCCAGAGCTTGGTGTACTCGCCGAGGGCGGCCGAGATGCAGCGGCCCCCCTCGATGACGACCGGGCCGCCCGGTCCGAGCTCGGGCAGCCGGAGGCGCGGACAGGGGAACCACAGCTCGCGGAACTCGCTCAGGTTCATGGGACCTAGGTGATATCGGCCAGCACCTTGTCGAGCGCACCCTTGACCCGCTCGAGGTCTTTTTCGTGCTTGACGAGCATGGTCAGCGTCGACTCGACCAGATCGCGGTCGAGGGTGTCGGCGTTCAGAATGACGAGGGAGCGGGCCCAATCGAGGCTCTCCGACACGGAGGGGGCCTTGCGCAGGTCGAGCCCGCGAATACGCTGGACGGTGGTCACCACCGTCTGGGCCAGCCGATCGGAGATCTCCGGCACCTTCATCCGGATGATGGCCAGCTCCTCGTCGGGAGGCGGAAAGTCGATGAAGAGGTGGAGGCACCGGCGCTTGAGGCCGTCACTCAGCTCTCGCGCATTGTTCGACGTGAGCACCACGAGCGGGATATTGGTCGCCTTGATGGTGCCCAGCTCGGGCACCGAGACCTGGAAGTCGGAGAGCACCTCGAGCAGGAAGGCCTCGAATTCCGGCTCCGCCTTGTCGATCTCGTCCACGAGAAGCACGACGGGATCGGGGGACTCGATGGCCTGGAGGAGCGGCCGCGGCGCCAGGAAACGATGCGAGAAAAAGGCGTCGTCCTGTCCGGAGATCCTCGCCACCGCGTCGGGGAGCGACGGCGCGTCGGCGATCAGCTCTCCGATGCGCTCACGCAGCAGCTGGGTGTAGAGAAGCTGCTTGGCGTATTTCCACTCGTACAGGGCCTTGCCCTCGTCCAGCCCCTCGTAGCACTGCAGGCGAATGAGCCGCCTGCTCGTGATGTCGGCCAGGGTCTTGGCCAGCTCGGTCTTGCCCACGCCCGCCGGACCTTCGATGAGCACCGGCCGCCCCATGCGTTCCGCGAGGAACACCACGGTGGAAATACGGCGGTTGGCGATGTAGCGGGCATTCTTGAAGTGTTGCTGGACATCCTCCGGAGACTGGAACATTTGGGCTCCTGTCAGAGTGAATTGGCTCGCAGTGTAGCACACTTGCGCGTCGTCAGAAGCTTCACGCCCGCCATTTGCCGTCTCCTGCTCCCGAGGGCATACTTGCATCATGAGCGAGTCGACGGCCACGGTGACGACTCGAGATCCCGCCCGCTCCTATCACCGCTGGCAGTTCAGGATCGGCGTGTCTGGCTACCTGATCTCCGCCGCCTATCTCGGGGCACTGCTTGTCACCGGCCTCTCCACTCACCTCCGCGACCTGCTCGCCTCGCGGACGTCACAGTGGTGGGTCGCCGTGCCCATCGCCGTCCTCCTGATCGGATTGGGCCAGCAGCTCCTCACCCTCCCCCTCTCCCTGATCGGCGGATTCTGGCTGCCGCGACGCTACGGGCTCCACCATCAGAGCTTCGTCCGGTGGACGATCGATCGGGGCAAGGCCGGCCTGATCGGGATCGTCCTCGGCGGCGCGGCGGTCCTCATCGTCTACGCACTCCTGCGCTCCACCCCTTGGTGGTGGCTGTGGGCCGCCGCCGCGCTCTTCGTGGGCCAGGTGCTGATCGCCTTCGTGACCCCGATCTGGCTCGTGCCCGTCTTCTACCGGCTGATCCCGCTGCCCGAGGGAGATCTCCGGTCGCGCCTGCTCAGGCTGGCCGAGCGCGCGGGCGTGCCCGCGATCGGCGTGTATATCGCCGACCAGTCCCGTCGCAGCCGCACGGCCAATGCGGCGATGGTCGGTCTCGGCCGAACCCGACGCATCATTCTCTTCGACACGCTGGTGAAAGAGTTCCAGCCCGACGAGGTCGAGGCGGTCCTCGCGCACGAGCTCGGCCACCACGCGGCGGGTGATGTGTGGCGTGCCCTCGCCGTGCAGGGCGTGCTCACGGTAGCGGCGATGTGGCTCGCCGATCGCGTGCTCATCGCCGGGGCGGACGCACTCGGGCTTTTTGGGCCCGCCGATGTCGCCGGGTTGCCACTTCTGGGTCTCGTGACAATGGCCGTCGGCATTCTCGCCCTGCCCCTCGTCAACGGCTGGTCGCGGCGGATCGAAACCCGTGCCGATGATTTCGCGCTCGAACTGACAGGTAATCCGACACCTTTCATCGGCGCGATGGAGCGGTTGGCGGATCTGAATCTCGCTGAGCGTAAACCCCATCTTCTGAAGGAGCTCGTGCTCTATTCCCATCCATCGGTGGATCGCCGAGTGGCGCGGGCGAGGGCTCGCGCGTGATCCCGAAGCTGACAGTGTCAAGCCGCGGCCTGACAGTTTCTCGAAAGGCCCAGCGAATCCCCCCTAGCCCAATGGCACTGGACTTGCTACCCTTGACCAAGTCATGAGACACGATCAGCCGTCGTCCTTGATCAGGCACCTGCAGGTTTTGCGCGCGGTGAATGAGGCCGTGAGCCGCTCGCTCGACCTCAACGAGGTGCTGCAGCGCTCGCTCGCCGCTCTGACCCACGTCACCGGACACGAGATCTCGAGTCTTCATCTCATATCCGCCGACGGCAATAGCCTGCTCCTCCGGGGAGACAGAGGGCTCAGCGACGAGCTGCGAAGGGTCAATGTCGAGCTCCCCATGGGCGAGGGACTGATCGGACGTGTGGCGCTGTCCGGTCAGGCGCGCCGGGTCGACGACGTCGGGATGACCGACGATCTGCTCCCCGCGGCACGGCTGGCGGTCACCATCGACGGCATCCGGGGGTTCGTGTGCGTACCCATCCGGGCCCGCCATCGCATCCTCGGCACGCTGTCCCTCGGCCGGCAAACGGAAGACCGCTTCACCGACGAGGAAGTCGCGCTGCTCGAGTGCGTGGCGGATCAGATCGGCCTCGCCCTGGACAATGCCCGGCTCTACGGCGAGATCAACCGGCAGCTCGACGACCTGCGCCGCGCGCAGATCGAGGTGGTGAAGGCGGAGCGGCTGTCCGCCGTCAACGGCCTCGCCGCGGGAGTGGCGCACGAGATCAACAATCCGCTGACCATCATCATGGCGCAGCTTCACCTGATGGGGCAGGCGCCCATGAGCTCCCAGATGGAAGAGGCACTCGGGGTCATCGACGCCGCGGCCAAGCGCGCCGCCTCCATCGTGCGGGATCTGATCCTCTTCGCCGAGCACCGCCCTCCGCGGCGATCGCGCTGCCAGGTCACGGAGCAGATCAGGGAAGTGGTGGCGTTCGAGGAAGCCCGCCTCGAATCCGAAGGTATCTCCGTGCGCACCAGCCTCGAGCCGGTGCCCGACATCTGGGCGGACCACCATCACCTGCAAGAGGTCTTGCTCCACGTGATCCAGAACGCGCAGCACGCCATGGTGGACGCGCACGGCGGCGGCGTGCTCACGATCACGACCACCATGGTGGAGTCGGGCGTTCGCATCGAGGTGGCCGACGACGGACCGGGCATCCCCCCCGAGCATCTGCCGAGGATATTCAATCCGTTCTTCACCACCAAGCAGCCGGGCGAAGGCCGCGGGCTCGGTCTCTCCGTCGCGCACAGCATCGTCACGGAGCACGGCGGGCGCATCTGGGCGGAGAACCGTCCGGACGGCGGCGCGCTGTTCACCATCGACCTCGCCATCGGAGAGCCGGAACCGGCTCGGGAAGTGCTCCGCACCGAATCCCGCCGCGTCTAGCGTCGACGGCGGAAAAGGGCCGGGTCCTCTCGAGCCGGTCCTCGACAAGAAAGCGGTCCGGCGGTAGAGTGACGGGTCGTCGTTGAAGGACGAACCCCCCTTACCTCCGGAGGCCCGCATGAGCACAGTCAAGGAAGCCATCTCGCAGGCCGTGGACCGCCTCGCCGACGAGCTCGAAGCCCTCTCGATCAAGATCCACGACCACCCCGAGCTGGCCTATGAAGAGGTCAAGGCCTGCGCCTGGCTCTCGGAGTTCCTCGCCAGGCAGGGCTTCAAGGTCGAGCAGGGGGCGGGCGGCGTGGAGACCGCGTTCCGCGCCACCATCGAGACGGGAGACGGGCCGACCATCGCCATCCTCTGCGAGTACGACGCGCTCCCCGGCATCGGACACGCGTGCGGGCACAACGTGATCGCGACCTCGGGCGCGGGCGCCGGGGCGGCGCTGGCCGCGGTCCGGGCCCAGCTCCCCAAGGGGCGCATCCACGTCATCGGCACGCCGGCCGAAGAGGGAGGCGGAGGGAAGGTCAAGCTCCTCGAGGCCGGCCTGTTCAAGGACGTGGACGCGGCCATGATGATCCACGGCTTCGACCGCACCCTCCTGCACCAGGATCTGCTCGGCATCGCGCGGGCGACGGTCGAGTTCACCGGCAAGGCCTCCCACGCCTCGGCCGACCCCTGGGAAGGCATCAATGCGCTGGACGCCTGTGTGCAGACCTACAACGCCGTGGCCATGCTGCGCCAGCAGGTGCGTCCCGACTGCCGCATCCACGGGATCATCACGAGCGGCGGCGCCGCGGCCAATATCATCCCCGAATACGCCTCGGCGACCTTCTACATGCGCGCGCCGCGCATCGATCAGATGTGGGAGCTCTACCGCCGCGTGGTCGCCTGCGCGGAGGGCGCGGCCAAGGCCGCGGGCTGCGGTCTCACGGTGACGCAGCACCCGAGCGTCTACGAGCCGATGAAGTCGAGCCGGGTCCTCCTGGATCTTTTCGAGGCCAATATGACCACGGTGGGCCTCGCGGAGGGCGCGCCCATCCCCGACCGCAAGGGCTCGTCGGACGTGGGCAATGTGAGCCAGGTCTTGCCGACCATTCAACCCATGATCGGCATCGCGCCCGAAGGCATGGCCATCCACACCCGCGAGTTCGCCGAAGCGGCGGTCAAGCCCCTCGCCCGGCAGGGCATGGTGGCCGCCGCCAAGTCCATGGCCCTGACCACCTTCGACCTCCTCGCCGATCCCGCGCGCGTCAAGGCCGCCCACGAGGAGTTCGCCCGCACGTGATCTTCCACGACTACTACTCGGAGATCCCGGGGGAGGAGATCGACCGTTTCGTCGCAACCCAGGAGATGGGCCGTCTGGTGACGGTGAGCGAGGACGGCACGCCGCATGTCGGCCTCTACAATTTCGTCTACGCTCCCCCCGCCATCGAGTTGCATCTGGTGAGGACCGACGAGCAGGTCGCCGATCTCAAGGCGCGAGCACGCTGCGCGTTCGAGGTGGACGAGGTGCTCGCGGTCATTCCCTCGCACTGGGTCCATCCGGAGTACGCGGGCTCGGCCACCGCCTATCACCGCACCGTGATCTTCGAGTGCGCGGGCGCGGTCGCCGAGGATCCGGCCGTGGTCATGGCCCAGCAGCAGCGCCTGCTCGCCAAGCATCAGCCCGAGGGCCAGTATCGACCACTCAGAGCGGACGACCCGCTCTACAAGGGCGCGTTGAATCATCTGGCCGCGGTCACCCTCCGAATCACTGCGTGTCGCGCCAAGTTCAAGCTCGGCCAGAACCGGCCCGTGGCGGCGCGGAGGCGCGTCATCGAGGAGCTGCGCAGGCGGGACAGGCCCAACGATGCCCGCGCCGCCGACGCGCTCCAATGGACCATCGACCACCCCATCACCCCAGGAGCCCCCGATGGCCGCTGACACGCTCGATCAAGCCAAGACCAGGGTCACGGACGCGGTGGACCGCCTCGCCGACGATCTCGAGAAGATCTCGCATCAGATCCACGCTACTCCGGCCGGGCTCTTCGGCGAGAACCTCGAGCGCATCGATTTCCCCGTCGATCCTGACGATGGCGAGGCGGGCTTCGGCTCGACGGACTGCGGCAATGTCAGCCAGGTCATTCCGACCATTCACCCGTACATCCGCATCTCCCCCGACGGCATCCCGGGGCACTCGCGCGAGTTCGCCGAGTGGGCGAGGTCGCCGCTGGCGCGCGCGGGCATGGTGGCGGGTGCCAAGGCGCTGGCCCTGACCGCGCTCGATCTGATGGCGAAGCCGGATCAGCTCCACCGTGCGAAGGAAGAGTTCGCGAAGACCCGGGGCTAGTCGCCCGGCGGATCAGGCGCCGCGAATCCCGCGGAGAGCCTTCTTGGCCTGATTGAGATGGTCGAGAACGTGGAGCCGGAACACGATGGCGTACGCCTTCCAGTCGAGCTCCTCGATCCAGTGCAACGGCTCCTCGCTCCCGTCCGGTTGCTTCACGTTGATGACCATGACCACCTCCGCCCGGGCCTCCGTGGGGCGATCGGGGGCCGCCGCCAGCACCTCGACCGTCTCGGCCTGCACGCGCCTGAGCGCATCCAGTAAGTCGGGCCAGCGGCGCGACATCGGGTCACGCGACTGCAGCGAAGCGGGAATGGGACCGCCCGCCGGCCTCCGCCCCGCCAAGAGCTCCCGGAGCTCGACCACGCTCGGCGTGTGGGTCTCGACGAGATGGTCCACGACTTCCTGGATGGTCCACTCGCCCGCGACACCCGGAGCGCGGGCTTCACGCTCGCTCACGCCGTCGAGAAACTCCTCGATGGCCGTGAACGCCGCGGCCACGCGCTCGCGAAGCTGGGGCGCGCTTCGGCGACTTCCCTGCTGATCCAGGTATTCCTTTGCCTTCACCTGCTCCGGACGCAAGGCCATGCCCACACTATACCCTTCGCGAGACGGCGGACGACCGCGAGACGGCGGGGTGACGTAGTCAGCCTCACCCCGCAATCTCCAAGTCCTGGTACCGGAGGTGCATCAGAAGATCGGTCGGCTTCGTACGCCATGTCGCCGTCGTTCCCAGAGCCGCAGTCGAGAAGGATTCATGCCCTCATCCGGGTGGACGGGGCGACCACCAAGGTCACCATCGGCGGGAACTAGCCCCCGCTTCGCTTCTTCTCGGTGGCGCGCTCGGCGGCCAGCCGCCCTTCCTCCGCGTCGGAGAGATCGGCGAAGGTCATGGCCGCCGCGATGGCGCGATGCCCCGCCTGCCCCGCGATGAGCCGGTGCATGGCCTGGCAGATGCGCCGGTAGGCAGGATGGCCTTGCGGCGATGTTCTCAGCTCGATCATGTGCATGGCCTCTCGCGCATTGAGCTCCATGTAGTAGCGCATGCGATAGGCCATGGTCACCGCGTACTGCGCCACCTCGGAGAAGCCGGCGGCGACGAGCGCCTCGTAGAGCCCGGCCGCATCATCCATGACCCGTCGCCAGTCCGGGAGCGCTCCGACCGTCTCGATTTCCTCCGAGAACACCCATCCGTGCCGCGTGGTGAGCGGCTGCCACTCGAGGGTGAGCAGGCGGTGGCGCTGGAGATCGCGGAAGGCGCCGTAGTCGCCGAGCACGTCGAAGCGATAGGCTGTCCGCTCGAATGCCCGCCCGGGCTTGTGACGTCGATTGGTTCGCTTGCCGACATACGCGTCCAGGACCTGGTTGCGCTCCTCGGGTCCGAGCTTCCGCGCGACGGCGAGGAGCTGATCGTCGGGCAGGCGTGACGAGGCATAGAGGGCGGCGGCCACGACCTTGACCTCGCCGTCCGGGTCGAAGTCGGTCAGGGTCACCTCGGCGCGCGGCTCGGGCTCGAGGCCGACGAGCAGGCGCTCGGCGAGCCGCGCGGTCGTCCGGCGCGCCTCGTCGAGATAGTCGCTCCACACGCCGCCACGGTCCGGGCGATCCACGCGCTGGAGGAAGGCCGGAATGACCTTGCGCAGCTCGACCATCATCCGGTCGGCGTAATCGCGGACTTCAGCCAGCGGGTGCCTGCGCATCCGGAGCAAGAGGGCTTCGTAGCCCTGGCCGGTACCGAAGATGCCGACGCTCGAGCGCGTGGCCGCCGGGAGCAGGCTGCGCAGGCTGTCGAGCGCCTTGGCCCGGATGGTCGAGTTCCAGGCCGTGTCGCTCGTCCCCGATGGCCGGGGCAGGCGCGCGGTCCAGTGCGCCCGGAGGGGCTCGATCCAGCGCACGTAGGTCTCGAAGGCGCGATCGAGGATCTCGACGTAGCGCGGGCGGAGTGGGTGTCCCTCGAGCTCGGCCGGCACGTGATAGCGCCAGCGCCCACCGGGGCGATCCGTGTACGGGATGTAGCGGGTGGACTGCTCGAGATAGGCCATGAGCCGGCCCCACTCGAGCACCTTGGTCAGGATGTTCGATGCGCCCTCACAGGCCAGGTGCACGCCGCCGAGCTGGGCCACCGAGTCGTCGCCGTACTCCGAGAACACGCGCTCGTAGAGTCGCTCCGCCCGCGCCGTGCCGATGCTCGGGGGGCCACCCGCGGACGCCTGCTCCAGGAATTCGTCGAGGAAGAGGCGGCGGAGCGACTTGGGCGAGCGCGAGTAGCGGGCGAAGAGAGCGCCCTTGACCACCTCGGGCAGATTGACGAGAGCGAAGACCGGCCCGTCGAGATCGGTGAAGTACGGCGCGAGGGCGGCCCGCTCCTCGGGAGTGTACGTCTCCACGGCGGTATCCTAGCACGCGTGCGCGTGGGAGGCGACGCGTCGACGCGCGTCGACGCGTGGTTTGACCGCGTGGAACAGCGCGTGTGATAATCCGTCCATGCGTCCGGCCCTCATGGCGACTCCGCTCCTCGTGGCCACGCTCTCCGCCGGATGCTTCACCACCTCCTATGGACGGGAATTCCCCTCGCCCGACGTCCGCGCCATCACCGTGGGCAAGACGAGCAAGGGCGAATTGCAGCGCCTCTACGGCGAGCCCTATCAGGTCGGCATCGACAGCGGCGATCCGACCTGGCGCTGGTTCTTCGGCCAGCGCGGCTGGGGGGCGGAGGAGACCAAGGATCTCTCGGTGCGCTTCAACGCGGACGGCACCGTCAAGTCCTACGCCTTCACCTCCAACTTCCCGACCGACATGAAGCGACTCAAGTAAAGGGAGACGGCCATGCCCAACATCACCGTGCAGTGGTACGCGGGACGCACCCCGCAGCAGAAGCGCGAGATCACCGCCGCCATCACCGAGGCCATGGTCAAGATCGGCAAGACCACCCCGGAGCAGGTGCACATCGTCTTCCAGGATGTCGAGAAGTCGGACTGGGGCGTCAACGGGAAGCTGGCCTCGGACTAGTGCCGAAGCTGAAGGTCGGCTTCATCCCCATCGAGGGCGGCCACTACTACCGTGACGCCCTCGAAGAGGTGGTCCGCGCCGAGGAGCTCGGCTTCGACTCCGTGTGGATGGAGGAGCATCACTCGGTCGTCGATCACTACTGGCCCTCGCCCCTGCCCGTGCTCGCGGGCTTCGCCACCCGCACCTCGAAGGTGCTGCTCGGCACGGACATTCTCGTCGCGCCGTTCTACCACCCCGTACGCCTCGCCGAAGACGGAGCACTCCTCGACATCATGTCGAACGGCCGCTTCGTCCTCGGGGCAGCCATCGGCTACAAGCCCGACGAGTTCGCCCTCTACGGCGCGGAGCTCGAGAAGCGGGGGGCCCGCTTCGAGGAACAGCTCGCCATCATCACGGGGCTGTGGACGGAGGGCGCCGTCTCGTTCAAGGGGCGCTATTACCAGGTCGAGGGCCGGCTCGAGCCCCGGCCCCTCCGCAAGCCGCATCCGCCCATCTGGATCGGCGGCTGGGGCGACCGGGCGCTCCGCCGTGCGGCTACTCTCGCGGACAACTGGGTGCCGGGGCCCACCGCCGACCTGCCGAGGCTCCTCGCCGGCAAGAAGCAGTTCCTCGAGAATCGAGCGGCGGCCGGACGCGTGGCGCCCCCCGCCGAGTGGCCGGTGACGCGCGACGTCATCATCGCCGACACCGATGGCGAGGCGCGCGCGCTGGCCGAGCGACACATCATGGTGTCCTACCGCAAGGAATACGCGGGCGGCTGGAAGCATCCCTTCATCGACGCCTCGATCGCCACGGATCTCGACGGCCTCATGCAGAACCGCTTCCTCATCGGCGGCCCCGATCAGGTCCGGAAGGCCCTCGAGCCGTTCGTGAGGGACTACGGCCTGACCCACCTCATCTGCCGGCTCTTCTTTCCCGGCATGCCCCATCGCCACATCATGCGAGAGCTGGAGCTGATCGCCAAAGAGGTCATGCCCGCATTCCAGTAAGGCTTGCGCTCAAGTCCGCTTCTTTTCACATCCGGAACCTCCAGACGAGGATGCCGTTCCGGTACGGCGTCGCCACGCTCACGCGCTTTCCTTTGCTTCACGTGGTCGTGGACGTCGAAGCCGCGGACGGGCGGCGCGTACGCGGCTACGCCGGCGACAACCTCGCCCCGAAATGGTTCGACAAGGATCCGTCCAAGAGCTTCCGCGACAACGTCAAGGACGAGCTGGTGGCCGTCCGCGTTGCCCATCAGGCCTATCTCGAGGCGGCCAAGGTGCCGCGCTCGGTCTTCCAGATCTGGCTCGACGCCCTCGCAGAGTGCCGCCGGGTCGGCCTCGACCGGCACCTCAACCCGCTCACCGTGTCGTTCGGCTCCTCGTTCTTCGAGCGGGCGCTCGCGGATGCCGCCGCACGCCTGGCCGGAGCCGACGCGGTGGCCCTGTTGCGACAGGATCTCCTCGAGATCCGGCCCGCGGCCGTGCACCGGGAGCTCGAGCAGGACGACCTCGTGCGCTGGACGCTCGCGGTGCCGCCGCAGACGCTGGCGGTCCGTCACACCGTGGGACTCCTCGACCCCATCACGGCCGCGGACGTTCCCGCCGACGGCTGGCTCCGCGATGGGCTGCCTCAGACCCTGGAGGACTGCATCCTGACGAACGGGCTGCGGTATTTCAAGGTCAAGGTCGGCGGCCAGCCGGACGAGGATCTGGCGAGGCTCCAGGCGGTGGCGGCCACCCTCGACCGTCTCATCGCCGAGCCGTACGTCGTGTCGCTCGACGGCAACGAGCAGTACAAGGCCCTGGATGATTTTGCCGGCCTCGTCGAAGGCATGGCGAGAGTCTCGAGTCTCGCGCGCTTCCGCCGGTCCATCCTCTTCGTCGAACAGCCACTCGATCGTGCGGTAGCCCTCGACCCCGTGGCCACCAAAGGACTCGCCAAGATCGGCCTGCCCTTCGTCATCGACGAGAGCGACGGCGAGCTCGACTCCTTCAAGACCGCGGTCAAGCTCGGTTATCGCGGCGTGAGCACCAAGAACTGCAAGGGCATCTTCAAGTCCTTCCTGAACCGCTCACTGGTGGAGCGGTGGAACCGCAGGCGCCAGCGGGGGGCGCGGCTCTTCATGAGCGCGGAAGATCTCACCACCCTGTCCGTCATCCCCTTGCAGCAGGATCTCGCCACCGTACGGGCCCTCGGCATCACCCACGTCGAGCGCAACGGCCATCACTATGTCAAAGGTCTCGCGCACTGCTCGCCGCGGGAGCGCAACCAGGCCACGCGTCTTCATCGCGACCTGTACTGCGGAGACGGCGGCGGCACGCGCCTGCGCATCGAGAGCGGCTTCGTACGCGTGGGCTCGCTCAGTCTGCCCGGCTACGGCGGCCCCGCCGAGCCTGATCTGTCCTCCATGACCCCGCTCGAGCGGTGGAGCTTCGATTCCCTGGAGCCGACGTCCTGATCGCCTATCGACTGAACCGCTCGTTCGCCTGGAACGCGGCCCACCCGCCCAAGCTGCCCGCCCGCCCGCGCAAGATGCCGCCCGCGCCCGCGCGTCTCTTCGACCGCGTGGTGGAATGCCCGGTGGGCATTGGAGCGGGTCCCCTTCCCAATTCGAAGTGGATCGGAGCCTATGCCCGGCTCGGCTACGGTCTGCTGACCTACAAGACGGTGCGCACGGTTGAACGCGCGGCCTTCCCCGCGCCCAACCTGGTCTTCTGTGGCCCGGGCGATCCGGCGGTGGTCGAGGCGACACCGCGGCGCCTCAACCCGGCCGCGGTGACCTGGGCGGTGTCCTTCGGCCTGCCCTCGGCCAAGCCGGAGGTGTGGCGCGCGGACGTGTCCAAGGCGCGCGCGCGGCTCGCCAAGACCCAGCTCCTGGTCGTGAGCGTGGTCGGCACCCCCACTCCCGGCGGCGACGGCGAGCAGCTCGCGCGCGACTATGCGCAGGCCGCGCGCTGGGCGGCAGAGGCGGGCGCCGACGTGATCGAGACGCATCTCTCCTGTCCCTCCATCGCGGCCGAGCGGCCGCAGATGGTCTTCGAGGACCAGGCGCTCGCCGCTCACGTGGTCGAGCTGGTGCGCCGCGCCGTGGGCGCCCGGCCGGTGGTGGCCAAGCTGGGGGCGATGCGGAGCCCGCGCGCGCTCCACGACCTCGCCACCGCCCTCGCGCGATGGGTGGACGGCTTCGTTCTCGTCAACGACCTGCAGCGCCGCGTGGTGAAGGCCGACGGGACGCCGGCGCTGCCGGGCGAAGGTCGTGAGCTGGCGGGCATCGCGGGTGCCGCGGTCTGGCACCATTCCCGCGTGCAGGTGCGTGAGCTGATCGCGTGGCGAAAGGCGGGGGCGTGGGACCGGGCGATCCTGGCCGTGGGCGGCATCACCACCGTCGAGCGCGCGCGCGACGAGATCGCCGCGGGAGCCCAGGCATCGCTGGTGGCCACGGCCGCCTTCGTGGACCCTCTCCTCGCCGCGCGCTTCCGGAGCGGGGCCTCGCGCTGAGACGCGAGGGCCGGGCGCGAGGGCCGAAGACGCGTCGACCGCGTCCGGGCACGCTCAGCTGGAAGGACGGGGGATGCCCCGGCCCGTCCGCACGCGCGGGCCGAAGCCCAATTCGCCCAACTCGATCGCTCGCATCTGATGCTCACGCTCCGTCACCATGCGAAGCTCCTCGGAGCTGCCCGCCCGCCTCACATTGAGCTGCTTGGCACAGTCGACCATGCTCTGACGAAGCGCCTTGACGAGCGCCTCCCACTCCGCGGCCGAGCCGAAAGCCTCACGAAACGGCGTGACCTTCTCCCCGCCCGCTCCCGACCTCCTCACCTTGTCTCTCACGTCTCTCATCGCCACCCATGACGCCTCCAGATCGAGGGTTTCCTGGAACCATGTGTCCCAGTCGGCGAGGGCGGGGCAGGGCTCGTCCTTCCGGTGGTGGGCCTGGGCTTTGAGATCCGCCGCCCGCTTCGTAGCCTCGCCGACCTTCTTGTCGGCGCTCCACCCCTGACGATCCTCGAGATCAGCCGGCGTGTCGGCGGGGGCCGAGGTCTCCGCGAAGGCGACTCCGGTGAGAGCGAAGACGAGCAGGATGCCGCGGCCGCGCGCACGCCAGGATCGGAGCTCCATGAACCAATCTAGGGAGCCCAGGCGGGTTCTGTCAATGTGCTAGGCTTTCCGCATGCGCTGGCTCATCGTGCTGCCTTTCGACCGTCCCGACCACATGGGCGTGGATTTCCGGAACGAGCTCCTGAGCATGGGCCACGAGGTCCGCACCTTCGCCTACCGACGCAACAATCCGCTGTACAAGAACCGGGGGACCAAGGCCGCCTATCAGCTCTTCATCCTGCGCCGGCTCGAGAGCCTGTGTCATGCCTGGCGCCCGTCGATAGTCCTCGTCATCAAGGGTGGGCCCATCACGCCCGGGCTGGTCCGGCGCGTCAAGCGCAGGCACGACGTCCTCTTCATCAACTTCTTCCCCGACAACCCGCTGCTCATGATGCCGTTCGACGGCATCGAGGCCTACGACGTCTTCTTCACCAAGGAGCGCTACGCTCTGACGTCCCTCGAGAGCGTCGGTCTCCGCAATCTGTACTACCTTCCCATGTACTGTGTACCTTCGCTGCATCACCCCATCACCCTCACCGCCGAGGAGCGGCTGCTCTACGCCCGACCCATCAGCCTCGTGGGCAGCCGCTACCCCTATCGGGAGCGCCTCGTCAAGGAGCTCCTCATCTTCCCGGTCAAGCTCTGGGGGGCGGGCTGGCCGCGAGCCGAATCCCCCGAGATTCGAGCGCGGGTGGCGGGGGGGCCGGTCGGGGGGCGCGCCAAGCTCGCCGTCTACTGCGGCTCGACGCTCTCGCTCAATCACCACCATCCCCTGAATGACATCGTGGGGGTGAACACGCGCGCCTTCGAGCTGGCGGCGAGCGGCGCCTGCCAGGTCGCGGATCTCAAAGACGAGCTGCCCGCGCTGTTCAAGCCGGGAGAAGAAGTGGTGGCGTATCGCGATCTGGAAGAGCTGAAGCGCTACCTGACCTACTACCTCGACCATCCCGACGAGGCGCACGCCATCGGACAGAACGCCCTCAAGCGCGCGCTCCGGGAGCACACCCTCCGCCACCGCATCGACGAGATGCTGGACGTCGTCGAGCAGCGCTTCGGCCGGAGATCCTGATGGAGTCGCTCGCCACGGGGCTGCGCTGCCTGGACTGTGGGAGCACGCTGCCCCTCGGCTACACTCTCGATTGCCCCAAGTGCTCCGGGCTTCTCGAGCTGCTCTACGACGGGGACAGGCTCCAGAAGGGTGACGTCTCGATCTTCACGGGCGGGGGTCTCTGGCGCTATGCGCCGGTGCTGCCCATCGTGGATCCCGCTCACCGGATCTCGCTCGGCGAGGGGCAGACGCCACTCCTCGACTGCCCCCGCCTCGGGAAGCGCCTGGGCGTGCAGCGCCTCGTGGTCAAGTTCGAAGGCTCGAATCCCACGGGCACGGTGAAGGATCGCACGTCGGCCACCGCCATCGGCGCCGCCCTCCAGTTCGGCTTCCGGGCCACGTCGGTGGTGAGCTCGGGCAATGCCGGCTCCTCCATCGCCGCCTACTCGGCGCGGGCGGGGCTCCGCTCGCTCGTCTTCTGCTACGAGCGGGCCTCCGCGCCCAAGATGCTGCACATGGCGGCCACGGCCAGCGACCTCGTCATCTACCAGGGTGTCTACGACGATCTCATCGCCCTCTGGGACGGTCTGGCGGAGGAGCGGCTCTTCTTCGACTGCGGCGCCTCGCGCAACCCCTACAAGCACGAGGGCAAGAAGACCATCGCCTACGAAATCGCCGAGCAGCTCGGCTGGCGGGCGCCCGATGTGCTGGTGGCGCCCACCGCGGTGGGCGAGACGTTCATCGCCGCCCACCGCGGCTTCGCGGAGATGGAGCGCTGGGGCCTCATTCCCGGACGTCCCATGATGGCCGCGGCGCAGGCCGCGCGCGCCAATACCATCGTGACGGCATGGCGCGCCAAGGCCGCCCTCGCTCCGCTCAAGATCGGCTACACGGTGGCCGAGGGGCTGGCCGCGGGGAATCCCGGCCGCAAGGGAGACTGGGTGTTGCGCATCTTGCGCGAGACGGGCGGGGTGGCGGGTCAGGCCGAGGACGACGAGATCCTCGAGGCGCAGAAGATGCTCGCGCGCGAGGAAGGCATCTGGGCGGGTCCCACCGGCTCGGCCTCGCTGGCCGTGCTGATCCGTCTCCTCGCCGACAAGCTGGTGGATCCCGCCTCCACGATCTGCGTCATCGTGAGCGAGACGGGACTCAAGACCGAAGCGCCCCCACCCCCCATCGCGGCCACCGCCTTCGACGCCGCATCCCTGCGCCGCCTCGTGCTCGACAAGCTCGCGACGCGCAGGTAGCCGGGGGCAGGCTAGGGATCACCCGGCCGCACGCCAATCTCGGCGAACTTCTCGGCGATGTCCGGCTTGATCGCCTTCGCGGCGAGCATGTCGGCGTCCCCGCCCGCCACGTCGCCCTTCTTCCGCTTCGCCATCCCCCGCCCGTAGAGCGAATACGGCTTCTCCGGGTCGCGCCGGAGCACGCTGTCGTACTCCTGGATAGCGCGGTCGATCTCGCCGAGCCTCATATAGGTGAAGGCCCGGCTATCGCGCGCATCGAGGTGATCGGGCTCGAGGCGCAGCGCTTCGTCGCAATCCGCCAGCGCGCTCTGCAACCGGCCGGCGATGGCGCGCACCCAGCAGCGCTCGTTCCATCCCTCGGCGGCGCCGGGCTGGAGCCGGATGACCTGGCTGAAGTCCTCGATCGCCCGCTCGTAGTCCGCTCTCTGCCGGTAGACGATGCCGCGATTGACGAACGCCTGGACGAAGTCCGGCTTGATCCGTAAGGCCCGGTCAAAATCTTTCAGGGCATCGTGGTAGGACTCCTTGGCAGAATACGCGCTGCCCCGGTCATTGAAGGCGGTTGCGTCGTTCGGGTCCAGGCCGATCGCCTGATCGAGATCCCGGATGGCCCCGTCGTAGTCCTCCGTGCGAAACCTCGCCACGCCCCGATTGTGGAAGGCCTGCGCGTAGCTCGGCCGGAGTCTGAGCGCCTCGTCGAAGTCCTGGATGGCGCGGTCGTACTCCTCCTTGAAGCGGTAGACATTGCCCCGGTCGTGGTGGGCCTGCGCATTGTCCGGCTTGAGGGTGAGCGATTCGTCCAGATCCCGGATGGCCAGGTCGTATTCGCCTCTGCCCATGTGGGCGATGCCGCGGAGATGGAAAGCCTCCGCGTACTGCGGACTGAGCCGCACCGCCTCGTCGAGGTCGCGGAGGGCCCGATCGAACGCCGCCTTCTGCGCGAAGATCGCCCCCCGCTCGTGGAAGGCCTGGGCATTTTTCGGAATGAGCCGAATCGCCTCGTCGAAGTCCCGGATGGCCAGATCCAGCTCACCTTTTCTGCGGTACGACAGGCCCCGGTTCAGGAAGGCGAGCCCGAAGCCCGGGTCGAAGCGGAGCGCCTGATCATAGTCCTGTATGGCCCGGTCGAAGACGCCCTTTCGAGCATGCGCCGCCCCGCGCTCATTGAAGGCCTGGGCGTTCCTCGGGTCGATGCGAAGCGCGCGGTCATAGTCCCGGATCGCCCGGTCGTAGTCGGCCTTGGCGCTGTAGGCGGCGGCCCGCTTGAGATGGGCCCACAGATAGTCCGGGTTGAGCCGGATCACCTCGTCGAAATCCTCGATGGCCCGATCGAAGTCGCCTGTGAGCTGGAGATTGACCGCCCGGCCATACCGCGCCTCGACGGACTTCGGCTCGAGCCGGACCGCCTCGCCGAAGTTCTCGATGGCCCGATCGAAGTCACCCTTCCGCTCATAGGCCGCGCCGCGGTTGACGTAGGCGAGCGAATACGCCGAGTCGAGCCGGAGGGCCTCGTCGAAATTCCTGATGGCGGAATCGTAGTCGCCCTTCTTGAAATTGGCGGCCCCGCGGTCATTGAAGGCCTGCACGTAGCCCGGCCTCAGGCGGACGGCCTCGTCGAAATCCTGGATGGCCCGGTCGTGCAGGCCCTTGCCGAGATAGGCGAGGCCCCGATTGTCGAAGGCCTCCGCGAAATCCGGGTTCTGCCGGATCGCCTCGTCGAGATCCTGGATGGCCCGGTCGTGCTCACCCTTGCGGACATAGGCGGCGCCCCTCGCGCTATAGACGTCGGTGAAGCCGGGGCTCAGCCTGATCGCCTCGTCGAAGTCCCGAATGGCCCGGTCGTAGGCGCCTCGGGCGAAATAGGCGCGGCCCCGAGAGAGATGCCCTCCGGTGCGATCGGTGTGCGAGAGCTGGGAGGATCGGAAGGCCCGGCCACAGTAGCTGATGACGAGGTCGGGAGCTTTCTCCTCGAGGCACCGTTGAATGTCGCTCGTCGGCTGCCCGGGGACGGGGACGGCGACCCCCATCACCGACACCATCATGCCGACGATGACGGAACGCGTGCGCGTCGCGTGGACCACGGTCTACACGTGGGCCGTGGAGCGCATGACGGGGGCGAAGCGCTCCATCCGCTCCAGGCTCTCCGCCAGGCGCTCGCGGCGGAAGTCGAAGATGACCTCGCTCACCCCGAGCCGGGCAAAGGTGGCGATGTCGTCCTCGATCTCTCCGGGCGAGCCGGAGAAAGGCCGCCGCTCGCCCGTCCGCCCGTCCAGCGCCTGGGCTGGATCATAGACCGGCGCCTTGTAGGAGATGGTGAAGCTCGAGGGATCGCGACCTTCCGCTTCGGTGAGCCGCCGAAGCCCGGCGAGCGAGCTCGCCAGCTCGGGTGGGCGAAGGGGCACCGCGGGATTCGCGCCCACGGGATGCCACCCATCGCCGAGGCGCGCCACGCGACGCAGCGCGGCCTTGCTGTGACCGCCCACCCAGATCGGCGGATGCGGCTTCTGCACAGGCGCGGGCAGGCACTGTATCGCCTCGAACCGATAGAATTCGCCCGCGAACGAGGCCGGGCATTCGGTCCAGAGCGTCTTCATGATGCGTATGTACTCGTCGCTCACGCTGCCCCGGCGATCGAAGTCGGGCGCGCCGAGGGCTTGGAACTCCTCGCGGAGCCAGCCCACCCCCACCCCCACCGTGACGCGCCCGTGCGACAGCACGTCGATGGTCGCGAGCATCTTCGCGGTGACCACCGGGTTCCGGTGGGGAACGATCATGACGCTCGAGACGAGACGGAGCGTGCGGGTCTTGCCGGCAATGAAGGCCATGAGGGCGAGCTGCTCGAGCGCGTCGCCCTGCCCCGGAAAGGCCCCGGTCACCGTATACGGGTATTTGGACTTGATGGCGACGGGGAAGACGACGTGGTCCGCGATCATGACGGAGCTGAAGCCGAGCGCCTCTCCCCGCTGGACGAGCGCCTCGAGCGCCTCGGGTGTTGCCGTCTGACCACGGGTGGGGAGGTAGAAGCCGTATCGCATGGGCCTCCGACGACTCTAGCGTTCTGGAGACAGTTGGGCAAGCGGCCGTCCACCCGAAGAGTGATATATTCAGCCGGTGTTCCCTAGCACGCCTTGACAGGGAGACGGCGGGCGGCGGATAGTGTCTCCGCGCCGTTGGACTTCCCTCTCACCGATACGAGGTCCGCCATGGCCGACTCGACCCGAACACGATCCGCCGAAGAGACGTCCCTGCTCGAGCGCGCGCGCACGCGGCTGCCCGGCGGTGTGCTCGGCACCTCCCGCTATGCGGAGGAGGCGGCCTTCGTCGTCAAGCACGGAAAAGGCGCGAAGATCTACGACGTGAGCGGGCGCGAGTACATCGACTACGTGCTCGCCTCTGGTCCGCTCATCCTCGGCCATGCCCATCCCGCGGTGGTGGCGGCGGTTCGGGTGCAGATCGAGGGCGGCTCCACCTACTTCATGGTCAACGAGCCGATCATCGAGCTGGCCGAGGAGATCTGCCGGGCCGTCCCGTGCGCCGAACAGGTGCGCTTCACCTCCACCGGTTCCGAGGCCACCTTCTTCGCCCTGCGCGCGGCGCGCACCGCGCGCCAGCGCGACAAGATTCTCAAGTTCGAAGGCGGCTACCACGGCGCCCACGACTACTCGATGATGAGCTCGACACCGCGCTCTCCCAAGGCTTTCCCCGCTCCGGTACCCGACTCGTCGGGCATCCCGCACGCCATCGAGGCCGACGTGCTGATCGCGCCGTACAACGACCTCGCCACCGTCGAGGGCATCCTGGCCACCCACGCCGACGAGCTGGCCGCGGTGATCGTCGAGCCGTTCCAGCGCCTCATCCCGCCCCAGCCCGGCTTCCTGCAGGGCCTGCGCGAGATCACCCTCCGCCACGGTATCCTGCTCATCTTCGACGAGGTCGTCACCGGCTTCCGCCTCGCCTACGGCGGGGCCCAGCAGTACTACGGCGTCGTCCCCGACATCGCGTGCGTCGGCAAGATCGTGGGCGGGGGCTTTCCCCTCGCCGCGGTGGGCGCCTCCGAGGAGCTGATGCGCCCCTTCGATCCGCAACAGGACGGCCAGGGCGACTTCATCTCGCAATCCGGCACCCTCAACGGCAACCCCATCGCCGCCGTGGCCGGCCTCGCCACCCTCGCCGAGCTGCGCAAGCCCGGTGCCTACGAGACCATCCACGGCACGGGCAAGCGCCTCATGGCCGGCCTCGGCGAGCTGCTCCAGCGCTCCGGTCTTCCCGCCCAGGTGGTCGGGGAGCCGGTGGTCTTCGACGCGATCTTCACCAGCGAGCCGATCACCGACTACCGCTCGATCCAGAAGGCCGATGGCGGCCTCGCCCGCGCCTTCACCACCGAGCTGATCAAGCGCGGCGTGGTGAAGAACACGCAGAAGATGTACGTCTCCCTCGTGCACTCCGAGGCGGACATAGCCCGTACCCTCCAGGCCTGCGAGGATGCGCTGAAGGCGCTACCGAAGACCAAGGGCCGACCGTAGGCCGCGACCGCCGTCTGATCGCCCCTGCCGCATGATCGGGCCCTCGATGCCGTGGACCCGCCGCCTCGGCTTCTGGCTGGTGACGGCGGCCGCCATTTGCTGGAGCACGGGCGGCCTGATCGCGCGGCTCGCGGGCACCGACGCGTGGACCACCGTCTTCTGGCGCTCGGTGTTCTGCGCCGCCTTTCTCTCGGTCGCGGTGTCGGTGATGCAGCGCGGCCGGCTCGCCCTCGTCGTCCGGGAGGCCGGCTGGCCGGGGCTCCTCATAGCCGCGTGCTTCGCCACCGCCTCCACGGCCTTCATCATGGCGCTCTCGCGGACCTCGGTCGCGAATACGCTGATTATCCAGAGCCTGACGCCCTTCATCGCCGGCCTCGGGGGATGGCTCTTCCTCGGCGAGCGGGTGCGGCGGCGGACATGGTTCGCCATGGGCGTCGCGCTCGCCGGTACGGTGGTCATGCTATGGGGATCACCCGGCGCGGGCTCACGGATCGGCGACGCGCTGGCCCTGGTCACCGCCACCGCGTTCGCGGCGGCCACGGTGGTAGTCAGGTGGCACCGGGGCGTGCCGATGCCCGCGGCGGCGGCGCTGGCCGCGGCCCTCGCCGGGCTGTTCGCGCTGGGCCCGGCCACTCCGTGGTCGGCGACAGGTCGTGACCTCATGCTCCTCGCCCTCTTTGGCATCGGCCAGCTCGGCATCGGCATGCTGCTCTTCACCGCGGGGGCGCGCCTCATCCCCGTGGCGGAGGCGTCGCTCATCGGCGTGCTCGAGTGCGTGCTGGGACCGCTCTGGGTCTGGCTCGCCATCGGCGAGCGCCCTGGGCTCTTCGCCCTGATCGGCGGCGCCGTCATTCTCTCGACGCTCGTCACTCATACCGCGGCCGATCTGGCACAGTCACGCCGGCCCGCGCTCGACAAGACGGCCCAGCGGAGTTTCTCTAGCTCTCCGAGCGCGCGCAGAGAACATTGACGATGGCCTGCCGGCCTGCGCGCACGGCCTCGAGCCCGCGCCGGAGCGCCGGCACCAGCTCGGCCGGCCGCTCTACCAGCTCACCGTGCCCGTCGAAGGCCTTCACGATGTCCTCGAAGCGCGGCGACGGCGACAGCGATGTCAGCGGGAAGTATCCGGTGCCCTTGGCCCAGCCTTCCGGGTGCACCCCGATCGTGCTCGACTTCACGGCCTCCCACTGGGCGTTGTTGAAGATCACGGTCAGCACCGGCAGCCCCTGCGATCGCGACACGAAGTGGCAGGCGGCCGGCTCGTTGAAGAGGTACGAGCCGTCGCCGAGGCAGGCGATGACGGTCTTGTCCGGGCTTCCCAGCTTGAGTCCAAGCGCGCACGGCAGTCCCCACCCGAGTCCGCTCGCATGGGGCTGGCCGAAGAAATCGCCGGGGCGCTCGAAGCCGATGAAGCGGCGGTCGAGCGGATACTCGTTCACCACCACCGTGGTCTCGTCGAGCACCTGCCCCAACGCAGCCGCGGCCGCGGCAAACCCTATCGTCTTCCAGCCGCGCTGGGCCTCGATGACCGCCTCCCACTCGGCCCGGCGGGCGCGGTGTGTCCCCGCCACCGTCGCGCCGCGTGCGGCCACGTCCCCGGGAGTGACGAGGCGGCGAAGAGCCTCCGTGAGGAGCGGCAGGGCGGCGGCGGGCTCCGCGAGGATGGGCACATCGCACGGGAAGCTCCGCATCGGATAGCGCGCGAAGAGCGGATCCACACCGAGATGAATGATGGCGGCATCGGGCGCGGGCTTGGCCAGGGCCGGATACCACGGCACGTCGCACTCGACCACGAGTATGGCATCGGCTTCGGCGAGGGCCGGGTCCACGCCCGACGGCTGCGTATAGCCCACGTGCAGCGGATGGCTCGAGGGAAAATTGACGTGCGTCGGATCCACTTCCACCACGCCGATGCCGGCGGCCTCGGCCAGCTCCACGAGCGCGGGCACCGCGGCCGGATCGCGACCGGCGCCCGTGGCGAGGATGAGCGGCCGGCGGGCGCGGGCGAGGAGCCGCGCGGCCGCCTCGATGCGCTCCGGATCCGGAAACGCGCGCGAGGCCATGTGACGGCGCGGCGGCGACGTGATGCTGATCGAGGAGAGGCGCTCGGCCAACACCTCGCGCGGCAGGGTGACGTAGACGGGCCCGCGGGGCTCGCTGAGCATCAGCTCGAAGGCGCGATCGATCACCGATTCGGCCTGCGCCGCGTTCCGGAGCTCGTAGTCCCATTTGACATACTCGCGCAGCATGCCCGCCTGGTCGAAGGCCTCCTGCGCCCAGTGGATGTAGAGGTCGCGGGAGCCGGGCAGCCCCTCTTCCGTGAGCGGCGTCCGGCCCGCCGTGAGGAAGACGGGTGCCCGCCCGCGCGCCGCGGTAATGACTCCGCAGGTGGCATTGGCCGTGCCCACGGTCACATGGACCATGACAACCTGAGGCCGTCCCGTCGCCAGGTAATAGCCGTGAGCCATACCGACGGCCACGGACTCGTGGGGCACGACGATGGGACGCGGCGAGGCCTTGCCCTCAGCCTGGCGCTTGGCGAACGCGTCCACCAGCGAGGCAAAATCCGTCCCGGCATTGGCCAGGAAGACGTCCACTCCCCGGTCGTGGAGAAGCTCCAGCCACGCCTGGGCCACTGTCTCGACCTGCAGTGTCTTCTGTCCCATCTGATCTCCCGTGCTGCGCTCGCGCCATCAGCTCGAAGTGAAGTAGGTTGCGTATGCATAGCATACGGCGCGGCTCCTCTTCCAGTCTCCTCAGCGAACAACGGGCGGCGCGTGGTAGAAGGGATCCCCAGAAGGGACCCCAGAGGAGGACAAGGCTCATGAAGCTCGTACGCTACGGTCGCGCCGGCGCCGAAAAACCCGGCCTCATCGGCAGGGACGGCGCCCTTCACGATCTCTCGCGGGCGGTCAAGGACATCACGCCGGACGCCCTGTCTCCCGCCGGGCTCAAGCGCCTGCGCGCGCTCAAGACGGAGCGGCTCCCAGTGATTCGCGGGCGGCCCCGGCTCGGCTGCCCGCTCTCCGGCATCGGCAAGATGGTCTGCATCGGTCTCAACTACACGGACCATGCCCAGGAAGTGGGCCTGGCCCTGCCCGCGGAGCCACTCCTCTTCATCAAGGCCACTAGCGCCATCAACGGACCCGCCGACGCCATCGTGAGGCCGCGAGGAGCCGTCAAGCTCGACTACGAGGTCGAGCTGGGCGCCGTCATCGGCCGCGATGCCCGGAATGTCAGCGAGGCCGATGCCCTGAGGCACGTGGCCGCCTATTGCATCGTCGACGACGTCTCCGAGCGCGCGTTCCAGATGGAGCACGGCGGCACGACCACCAAGGGGAAGAGCGCGGATACCTTCGCGCCCATCGGGCCGTATCTGGTCACCGCGGACGAGGTGGGCGACCCGCAGACGCTGGACGTCTGGACCACGGTCAACGGACAATCGCGCCAGCGCGGGACGACCGCCAACATGATCTTCACCGTGCGGCATCTGGTCGCCTACGTCAGCCGCTTCATGTCCCTGCGGGCGGGCGACATCATCTCCACGGGCACGCCGGCCGGCGTGGCCCACGGCATGAAGCCGCCGCGCTATCTCGAGCCGGGCGACATCGTCGAGATGGGCATCACGGGGCTCGGCGCCCAGAAGAGCCGCGTCGTCGAGCGCTAGGGCGCCCGGAGCGCGCCGCAGAGAAAGGCGATCATGCGCCGCCTCCTCGTCGCCCTCCTCGTCGTCGTGGCCGCCGGCTGCCTGTCCGCCAGCGTGTGGCCCGACGCGCTCCATCGCATTGTCGCCACTTGCCTGGACACCGACGACCCTCGCTACTGCGCGCGCTGCCCGGATCCGCAGGCCGGCTACTGCAGGCTCGATTACCCGTGCTCGCGCACGACGCAGGTGTGGGCGCTGAACCAGGAGTACGCGGCCATCCGCGACATCAAGATGTGCGGCTGCGGGGCCGCCTTCGTCCACGGTCTCGCCCTGCCGCGCTTCACTGTGACCGGAGTGGAGGACCCGCGGCGGCCCGACGGGATCTGGCGCTTCGCATGGGACGTCGCCCGTGTGCACATACCGGAGGAAGACCAGATCGCCCTCGCCGTCAACCCGCCCGAGCTGCGCACTCAGGACCAGCTCCACCTGCACCTCGTGCGGCTCCTGCCGGACGCCCGCCCCCGGGTAGGCGCCCTGCGCCCGATACGGGTGGAGCGGCTCGAGGAATCCTGGGCCGCCGCCCGCGAGCATGCATCCACGCGGCAGCTCGCTACCTACGGGGTGATCGTGATTCGCGGGCTCGACGGGGGCTGGCTCGTGGCTGCCGTCGGCGACAGTCCGGAAGGAAGCTTTACCCGCGCCCGCTGTACGTCTTGATCCCCTTCGGGCGTCAGAGCTTGTCGGACGGCACCTCGCCGAGGAATCCCGGAATCATGAGCACGCAGAGCCGGTTCACGTCGGAGGCCTCGCTGATGACGTGGTGCATGCCCTTGGGGAAGAAGGCCAGCTCGTTCTGACCGATGCGCTGCTCGGCATACGCGCCGGTGGCGGGGTCATAGGTCTTGAGGTGGATCCAGCCGTCCAGCACGAAGTAGATCTCGTCGAACTCCGGATGGAGATGGGCGATGGTCGGCTTGATGTTCGGGCAGATGGCGACGTTGAGTCTCGAGTAGTCGGTCGAGCCGAGGATCATGTCGACCTCGCCGCACGTGACCGTCTGCGTCTTGACGATGTCCTTGACCAGCTTCACCAGCATGATGGGCGCCTCCCTCTCTGGCTTTCACCGCTCGCCGTGCCATCGCGTAGAGTAACCTCGCTCGGGTTGCAAATGACAGGGTCCATCCCCCATGCTATCCGAACGACGACCATGAGCCCCCCGGACGCGCTGCCCCTCGAAGGAATACGGGTTCTGGAGCTCGGGCACATCGTGGCCGGACCCTCCGCGGGGCTCATTCTGGCCGATCTCGGCGCCGACGTGATCAAGGTAGAGCGCGGGGGCGAGGGCGATCAGTCGCGCGCCATGCCCGCGGGGACGTCGGCCCTCTTCCATTTCCTCAACCGCAACAAGCGCAGCATCGCCATCGATCTCAAGGGCTCGGCGGAGGGCCGCGCGCTGTTCCTGCGCCTCACCTCCGTCTCCGACGTGGTGATCGACAACTTCGCCTACGGCGCGGTGGAGGCCTTGGGCCTGGGCTACGACGTGCTCGCCCGCACCAATCCGCGCCTCATCTATCTCGCCCTCAAGGGCTTCCTCCCCGGCCCGAACGAGGCGCAGCCATTCCTCGACGAGCTGGCGCAGATGTCGGGGGGGCTGGCCTTCATGACCGGCCCGCGCGGCCAGCCCATGCGCGCGGGCGCCTCGATCGTGGACGTGGGCGCCGCCGCGTACGGCGTGATCGCCGTCCTCGCGGCGCTTCAGCAGCGGGCGAAGACGGGCCTCGGGCAGCGGATCACCTCGGGCCTCTTCGAGACGACGGTGTTCTGGGTCGGGCAGTGGCTGGCCCAATACGGCGCCACGGGCGAGGCGTCGGTGCCCCTGCCCGAGATGAAGCAGGGCACGCGCATGGGCTGGGGGATCTACCAGCTCTTCGCCGCCGCCGACGGGAAAGAGGTCTTCATCGGCATCACCTCCAACGGTCACTGGGAGCGCTTCTGCAAGGAGTTCGCGCTCGACGATCTCCGGGCCGATACCCGCCTCGACGACAATGCCAAGCGCGTGGCCGCCCGCGGGTGGCTGCCCGCGCGCATCGGCGAGGAGATGCGACGCTACCCGAGCGCGGAGCTGGCGGAGCGGCTGGAGCGGGCGCGCGTGCCCTTCGCGCCCCTGCGCCGGCCCGATCAGCTCGTGGACGATCCGCACCTCGACGCCGCCGGGCAATGGATCGACACCCCCTTGCCCGGGCGCGGCCCGGCCAAGCTGCCGAAGCTTCCCGTTCGGAGCACGGCCTTCGAGATGGGCATGCGGCGCCCCGCGCCGCGGCTGGGCGAGCACACGCGCGAAGTGCTGGAGGAGCTCGGACTCTCCAAGAACGAGATCGACGCATTGGCGTCACGGAGGATCATTGGATGAGCGACCTGCCGAAGACCGTCCGGATCAAGGAAGTGGGGCCGCGCGAGGGCTTCCAGTTCGAGAAGGGCGGCATCGGTCTCGCCGAGAAGATCTCGCTCGTCGACGCCCTCTCGGACACGGGGGTCAAGACCATCGAGTTCACCTCCTTCGTGAGCCCCAAGTGGGTCCCGCAGATGAGCGACGCCGAGCAGATGGTCGACGGCATCAAGCGGGGGCCGGGGGTCGCCTACGAGGCGATCTGGCTCAACGTGGCCGGGCTCGAGCGCGCGGCGCAGTTTCGCGACCGGCTCCAGCTCCGCCCCATGTTCAGCGTGGCGGGCACCGACACGTTCATGCGCAAGAACACGAACCGCAGCGTCGACGAGCGGATCGAGGAGTTGCCGGGCTGGGCCGAGCGCTACCAGGCCCTCGGCATGGACTGGCTCGACGTGGGCGTCATGGCGGCCTTCGGCTGCAACTACGAAGGCGACGTCGAGCCGCGCCACGTCGTGCACGTGCTGGAGAAGGTGGAGGCAAAAGCGAATGCCTGTGGCTCGCGGCTGGGCGGTATCGGCCTCGCCGACACCATGGGGTGGGCCAATCCGCTTCAGATGAAGCGCCTCGTGGGAACGGTGCGGGCGCGCTGGCCGGAGACGCCGGTGAAGCTCCACCTCCACGACACGCGCGCGCTGGCCATCGCCAACGTGGTTGCCGCCCTCGAGATGGGCATCGACTGCTTCGACAGCGCCGTGGCGGGCATGGGCGGCTGTCCCTTCGCCGCCCACAAGGGCGCCGCCGGGAATATCACCACGGAAGACCTCGTCTTCCTCTGCCAGGAGATGGGCATCGACACGGGCATCGATCTCGACGCCATGATCGAGGCGGGCCAGCTCGCCGAGCGGGTGGTCGGCCATCCCCTCCCCGGCAAGCTCAAGTCCGGCGGCAACCTCGAGAAGTATCGCGCCCGCGCTCGCGCCAACTGACGACGCCTCTCGACGGGACATATCGCACGCGGGGCGGGCAGGTCCTGTCGCCGGGGGGAGGGGCGGCGCAACCGGCTGCGTCACCCTACTCTTCGTGAATCGCAGCCCTGCGGGCTGCGCACACACCGCCCCTCCCCCCGACGCCACCCGCCCGGTTGCACGGCGGCCGACTACACGCCCGAACCACTCGCGGCAGCCCCGACGACAGGGTCCGCCTGCCTCGCGTTCGCGAGTGAACGATTCGAGGGATCAGCGGTTCTTGAAATCGGGAAGGCGCTTCTCGGCCCAGGCCTTGACGCCCTCCTTGAAGTCCTCGGTCTTGCGCGTCCAGTCCTGCTCGGTCAGCTCACGCTCGGTGGCACGCTCGGCCGCATCCGCGAAGCCGCGGCGCATCGTCTCCCGCGTGGACTGCACGGCCAGGGGACCGGACTGGGCGATCTCCGTGGCCAGCGCGATGGCGGCCGCGCGCACCTCGGCCAACGGCACGAGCACGTCGGCCATTCCCATGGCCACCGCCTCGTCGCCGGGCACGCGTCGGCCCGTGTAGAAAAGGAGGTTGGCCTTCTGCTGTCCGACGAGGCGGGGCAGGGTGTAGGTGAGGCTGAAGCCCGGGTGAAAGCCGAGCCGGTTGAAGTTGGCGCTGAAGCGCGCCTCGACGCAGGTGACGCGGAAGTCCGCGGCGAGGGCCAGCCCCAATCCGCCTCCGATGGCCGCGCCCTGCACGGCCGCGACCCAAGGCTTGTGGGTGCGGAAGATGCGCGTCGCCTCTTTGTAGAGATGCTTGCCGCTCTCGTTCCCCGCCCCGGTGGCCGGGCGGTTCGCGAAATCGGCCCCCGCGCAGAAAGACTTGCCCTGGGCGCACAGGACCACGGTGCGGCAGCCCGCGTCGCGATCGAATTCCTCGAGGGCGTCCGCGATCTGGTTGATGAGGGCATTGTCGAAGTAGTTGTGCGGCGGCCGCTGGATCTCGATCTGGCCGACGTTGTTCGCGGCCATGGTCACGCCGATGTCCTTGTAGGCGCTCACGGGCTCCTCCTGCGGGATAGGTTGGTGACGCGGGGCAGAGTCTAGCGCGTCTCGCCCCTGCTCGATAGGCTCTCCTGCCTCTCCCCCGTCCGCCGAAGCCCCAAGCGCCGGGCGGCCAGCCGCGCCATCTTTGGATCGAGCTCGACACCTATCCATTCGCGGTTCATGGCAAGGACCACGCGTCCCACCGTGCCCGCGCCGCAGAAGGGGTCGAGCACGGCCCCGTGCTTCCGGCTCACCTGCAGCAGTCCGCGCAGCACCGGCTCAGGCGTGGCGTCCCATACGCTCTCGGGGTGGGTGCGAGGCAACGGAAGGGTCCAGAAGAGGGTGGTGGGCGACGGGCGCAGGCGGTGTCCGGCCTTGCGGAAGCGCAGCAGATAGTTGATGCGGTTGTCCCAGCGCTCGCGCGGCCGCGTCTGCACCCAGATGCCCTTGGACTGCAGACGCCAGCCCGTGCGCCTGAGCCAGGACGTGATGAGGCCATCGAAGCCCACCCACTCTCGCCCGTCGTGACGGTCTCCCAGGACGAGCCAGAGGTCGCCGCCGGGGGCGAGCACGCGGCGCCACTCGGGACCGAATCCCACCGCCAGGCCCCTCGCGTAGCGGTCGGCGGCGGCTCGTCCCTCGTCGCTGATCCAGTAGGTCGGCGAGGTGAGAATGACCCCGACGCTGCCCGTCTTGATCGGACGGAGATCCCGGCTGTCGCCCTCGTAGAGCCGCCCCCGTCCGTCCCGGCTCTCATAGGCGATCACCGGCCGGTCTCGTGACGGCTCACAGCGGGTACGGCACGAGCTCCCGCGCGACCTCGACCTCGCCGGAGAACCGGGAGCGCGCCTCCTCCCGGTGACCTTCGAGGTCTCCGTGATGCGAGACGTCGATGTGGGCGAGAATGAGCCGCCTCACCCCCGCCCGCGCGGCGATCTCGCCCGCCTCGGCCGCGGTGGAGTGAACGCCAACACCTTTCTTCCGTCGCTCGGAGAACGTCGCCTCGTGGATCAAGGTGTGGGCGCCCCGCGCGAGCGCCGCGACGGCTTCGCACGGCTGGGTGTCCGACGAGTAGACTACGGCGGGGCCTCCCGACGGCTCCAAGCGGACGGCGATATTGGGCATCGTCCCATGCGCGTTCGGCGACGCGAAGACGGCAAAGCTTCCCAGATTCTCCAGGACGAAGCGCTCGCGCGCAGGCACGAGCTCCCAGATGATGGGAAAGATCTCCGGGCGCTCGAGCTGCCGGAACACTCCCAGGAGGGCGCGAAGAGCGGGCTCGTGCTCTTCGCGGCACGCGAGATGGAGGGGAGCCTTTCGCCCGAGCAGGTACAGGCTCTCCACGAGCGACGGCAGCCCGTAGACGTGGTCAGCGTGGATATGCGTGATGACGACGCGGCTGAGGGTCTCGGGGGCTACCCCGGCCAGGAGAAGCTTCTGCATCGGGCTGCCCCCGCAGTCCACGAGGACGGCATCGGCATGGCCAACGAAGACGATGGACGTGGTGTCGCGCTCGGGAGCGGGAACGGCCCCCGAGCTTCCGAGGAAGGTGAAGTGCACGGCTGGTCAGGCGGTGGCGCGGGTCCGGCGCAGGAGCATGGGCACGCCGACCAACGCGAGCGCCACCCCGACCACGCTCGCGAGCTGGGCGACGCGAATGGGGCCGAGCATGAGGGCATCCGTGCGGAGGGCTTCGGTCATGAAGCGGCCCACGGAATAGAGGCCCAGGTAGGTGAGGAAGAGAGCGCCGGGCGCCCGCTCGAAGCGCTTGCGAAAAGCGAGGAAGAGCAGGAGGAAAACGATGAAGTCCCAGATCGATTCGTAGAGGAACGTGGGGTGGAAATACTCGTCCTGCGCGAACTGGATGGGCCGGTGCGGCGGCGAGATGTAGAGCCGCCACGGCAGACTCGTGGGCGTGCCGAACGCCTCCTCGTTGAAAAAATTCCCCCATCGGCCGATGGCCTGCCCCAGGGCCAGGCTCGGCGCGGCAATATCCAGGTAGGTGACGGCGGGCAATCCTCTCCAGAGGGCATAGCCGCCGCCGACGAGGAGACCACCCAGGACGCCGCCGTGTATGGCGAGGCCGCCTTCCCACACCGCGAAGATTTTTCCGGGAGCGCGGAGATAGTAGTCGAGGTTGAAGGCGACGTAGTAGAGGCGGGCGCCGACGAGACCGCCGAGAAGACCCAGCTCGGATGCCTTGAGCATGCTGTCGGGATCCAGGCCGCGTCGAACGGCTTCGCGATATGCGAGCCAGAGTCCCAGGCCCATCGCGCTCGCCATGAGAATGCCGTACCAGCGGAAGCTCAGAGGACCCAATTGGATGGCGATGGCCCCCGGGGAGTGAAACATACGGGTCACTTATACGGCCCGGTTACGGTGCTGTCAAACAAATCGCACAGTTCTGGGCAAATTCGTTGACACTCGTCACAGCGCTTCGGTATCATCAAGCGTGCCCCTGCGCGTCACTCTCAACCGAGACAAAGGAGCTTCGTTTGCCACCAGCTAGCGGGATGCCTACCAGCGTGCTCGATCCCATCCTCCAGGCGGGCCCCATGGCCAGGTTCGTCCTGGGGGTCCTCTTGTTCTTCTCGGTGATCTGCTGGGCGCTCATCGTGGAGAAGTGGTGGGAGTTCCGCGCCATCAAGCGCGACTCGAAGGGCTTCTCGCGGGTCTTCCGTCAGGGTGGACGCTTCTCGCTGGTCTACGGTGCGGCCAAGAAGTTCCGCGCGAGCCCGCTCGCCCAGGTCTATTCGGCCGCGGGCCTCGAGCTCGCGAGCGTGTATGGCGGAGTCGAGCAAGTGGATGCCATGTTCGAAGAGGGCGAGGGACTGCCCCGCGAGGCGATCGATTCGGCGCACCGGGCCATGCAGCGCTCGACGGAGATCGAGGTCACGCGGATGGAGCGTTACCTGCCCTTCCTCGCCACCACGGCCAGCGCCGCCCCCTTCATCGGGCTCTTTGGCACCATCGTCGGCATCATGAGCGCCTTCCACGGTATCGGTCAGCAGGGCTCGGCGAGCCTCGCCGTGGTCGCGCCGGGCATCTCCGAAGCGCTGATTGCCACCGCCGCCGGCTTGGGCGCGGCCATTCCCGCCGTCATGGGCTATAACTTCTTCGTCAATCGCACCAAGCGCTGGGCCACGGAGCTGGACGGCTTCACCCTCGAGCTGCTCAACAACTTCGCGCGCCCCGCCCCGGCCAAGGTCGTGGGCCGGTAGACATGGCGTTCAACCTGGACGGCGGCGGAAGCAGCGGCGGCGGACGCCGGAGCACATCTACCCTGGCCGAGATCAATATCATTCCGCTCGTGGACGTCGTCCTCGTGCTCCTCCTCATCTTCATGCTCACGGCGCCCCTCATGTATCGGGGTATCGACGTCAACCTGCCCAAGACCGCGGGCAAGCCTACCGTGACGGAAGAGCGCATGGAGCTGACGCTCACCAAGGAGCAGCAGATCTACCTGAACGGCAAGCCGCTCGCCCTGGGGTCGCTCGAGCAGACGCTGCGCGAGACGTTCAAGAACCGCACGGACAAGACCCTCTACCTCAAGGCCGACCAGGCCCTCCAATACGGATTCGTCGTGGAGACCATGGACAAGGTCCGCAAGTCCGGCATCGAGAAACTAGGCATGGTCACCGAGCCCGTGCGGGGGTCATGAGCGCGTTGAGCGTGGCTCGCGGATACCCGATGCGGTCACCAGTCCACTCCACACGCTGGCGGGCCGCTCCGTCGCCCCCTCCGGCGCCCGTGGTGCCGGTCAAAGCCCTCATCGTGTCCGCGATCGCCCATCTCGTGGTCGTGGGTGCGTTCGCGGCCCTGGCGCTCTGGGGTATGCTCGGTCGCACGACCGTGCACGTGGTGAATCTCTTCCCCTCGATTGCCGCCGTCGGCACGCCGGCAGGCAGCCCCGCCGCGCTGCCGACGCGCACGCCCCCGCCGCCGGCGCCGACGCGCGCGCCCGAGCCCGCACCACGACCACGGGAGGCGGCAAAGCCCGCGGAAGCCGCCTTGCCCTCACGTACGGTAGCGCCCAGGGCGGGTGACCGTGACCTTCCGCCGCCAGGGTTGCCGTCGGACCGACGTGGCAAGACGTCCGTGGAGCCGACGACGCGGCCGCCCGCCACGGCGCTCGGGCAATCGACGGGCTCCGTTACCGGCCAGGGCAGCATGACCCTCGACGTGACCGACTTCCCCCACGCCTGGTATCTGCGACAGGTGCTCCAGAAGGTCGAGGAGCGCTGGCAGACGCAGAATCGCCCGAACGAGCCGGAACAGAAGCCTCGTATCTACGTGGAGATACAGCGGGACGGCTCGATCGCCCCCCCGCGCATCGAGCGGAGCTCCGGAAGCGCCTTCTACGACCGCGCGGCTTTGCGCGCCATCTCGGAGGCGAGCCCCTTCCCGCCCCTTCCCGCCGACTGGAGCAAGCCCGCCCTTCGCGTGCTGTTCAACTTCGAGCTCAAGCACGGATGACACGCCCTCACCACTTGATTCGATCGCTGGCCGCCGGAGTCGCACTCCTGGCCATTGCCGCCGCGGGCGTGGCGCTCCTCCCTCCCTCGCCGGCCCGGTCGCAAAGTCCTGACGTCGAGCTCAATGTCCGACCGGGGCAGCTGAAGAAGATCAACATCGCCATCCCCGACTTCACGCTCGCGGGCGGCAGCGACGCACAGAACTGGGCCAAGCGGCTCCCCGGCATCACCGGCGTGGACCTGAACTTCACCGCGTTGTTCAGCGTGGTGTCGGGCACACCGCCGCTGCCCGCGGGCGGCGACGAGGCGGTCCGGCCCCGGCTCGCGGAGTTCGCGGCGGCGGGAGCGATGCAGGCGCTGCAGGGGCTCCTGACCGTGCGGAACGACCGCCTCGAGGTGGAGATGCGCCTCTACGACCTCACCTCGCCGGACTTCCGGATCATCGGGACGAAAAAGGTCGTCGCCCACTCATCCGAGCCGCGTCGGGCGGCTCACCGGGTGGCCGACGAGGTGGTGCTGCTCGTCACCGGCGAAGCGGGGGTCGCCGACACCAAGATAGCCTTCGCGAGCACGCGCTCCGGGGTCAAGGAGCTCTACCTGATGGACTATGACGGGGCGGGCCCCGCACCCGTCACCGCCAACAAGTCCATCAACATCTCGCCGAGCTGGAGCCCGGACTCGCGCTCGCTCGCCTTCACCTCGTACATGAACGGCTACCCGTTCCTGTACCGGGTCTTCCCCTTCGAGCGTCGGCCCGTGCAGCTTCTCGCCGGCTATGCGGGAATCAATTCCTCGCCCGCCTGGAGCCCCGACGGCCGCGTCGTCGCCATGACGCTGTCCAAGGACGGCAACCCGGAGATCTATCTCCTGACGGTGGCCACCGGCGCCTTCCGGCGGCTGACCACCAATGTCTCCATCGACACCGAGCCTACGTGGTCGCCGAGCGGGCGCGATCTGGCTTTCGTCTCCGATCGCTCGGGGGCGGCCCACGTCTATGTGATGGATATCGACGGGACCAACCTGCGACGGCTCACGTCGGGGGGCTTCAACACCCAGCCGCGCTGGTCACCCAGAGGGGATACCATCGTTTTCACGTCCCGGTTCGCCAACCACGACCTCTGGGCGATCGGCCCGGACGGGTCCAACCTTCGTCGGCTCACCGCCGGGCCGGGCGACAATGAGAGCGCCTCCTGGGCCCCGAACGGCCGGCACATCATCTTCCAATCCAACCGCCAGGGAGGAACCCAGCTCTACACCATGCTCGCCGACGGAACGCAGCAGCAGGTCCTGACCGGCGGCCCCGGACAGGCTTCAAGTCCGGCTTGGTCACCAAGGCTTCCATGATAGGATTGGCCAGTTTGTGTGATTATTCACCAAGCTCGACTAAGGAGGATGCGACGCTATGCTGAAGCAGCCACGGGCTCACGCGTTTCTAGTGGTGCCTCTTCTCGCTCTCACTCTTTTCCTCGTGGGGTGCCCGAAGCGGCCCGCCACTACGGTCGCCGTAGCCCCGGCCCCAGCAGCGCCAACGCCCGCCCCGGCGCCCGCCCCCGCGCCTGCGCCGATGCCGGCACCCGCGGCCCCGGCGCCCGCCCCCGCTCCGGCGCCGATGGTGAGACCCAGCGAGTTCGCACCGAATCCGAACCTCAAGGCAATCTACTTCGACTTCGACAAGTACGATGTCCGGCCGAGTGACGCCAAGACGCTCGACGGCAATGCCGCTTGGCTCAAGACGAACGCGAACAACCTTGTCCTGATCGAAGGCAACTGCGACGAGCGGGGCACGGCCGAGTACAACCTGGCGCTGGGTGAGAAGCGCGCCAAGGCGGCCATGAACTATCTCGTGGCGCAGGGAATCCAGGCCAGCCGGGTCACGATCATCTCCTATGGCAAGGAACGGCCGGTGTGCACGGAGAAGAGCGAGGCCTGCTGGGCCCAGAATCGGCGCGACAACTTCCTGACGAAGGCCCGTTAGCAGCGGAGGGTCCGTCGGCATGCGGTCAGCAGTGACCAAGGGGAGCCTCTGGCTCCCCTTGGTCGTTTCCATCGGCTTTGCCGTGGGCGGCTGCGCGGGCACCATGGACGAAGCCACGCAGCAGGAGATGGCGCAACTCCGCAAGGATGTCAACGCTCTCAACCTGGCTGTACACCGGGGCCGCGGCGAGTCCGATACGACACTGACTCAGATGGACCGCCGCTCGCGCGAGCAATCAGCGGAGAATACGCGCCAGATGGCGGCGATGCACACGCGGCTCGAATCCCTCTCCGCCGAGCTGAATCGCCTCTCCGCCCGCGTCGACGAGCTCAGCCAGCGGCTGGACAGCCAGAGCCGGTCGCAGGGCGGTAGCGGTGGGACGAGTAGCCGCCCGACGCCGGCGCCTACACCCTCTCCCTCGGGAGGCTCGAGATCATCGACCGAACCAGGCGCCGAGGAGAGCTACAAGGCCGCCTACGCGGACTTCACCAAAGGTAACTACACCCTCGCCGTGGCCGAGTTCCGGGAGTTCGTGCGGCAGCACCCGGACTCGCCGCGGGTGGATAGCGCGCAGTACTGGATAGGGGAATCGTACTTCAGCATGGGCCGCGCCGCCGCCGCCGCGGGTCAAGCAGAGAGGTCGCGCGAGGCACTGGAGCGGTCGGTGCAGGAATTCAGGAAGGTTTTCGTGAACTACCCCGGGGGGAGACAGGTGCCGACCGCCCTCTACAAGGAAGCGCTGGCCCTCGTCGAGCTCAAGCAAACGAAGGTGGCACAGGCGAGACTGCAGTATCTCGTCGACAATTTTCCTCAGTCGGAGGAGGCGCCCCTGGCCCGCGAGCGCCTGAAGAGCCTAGGCGAGTAGCTCCCTCATCACGGCACGTCGCCCTCAGCATCCTCCCCGGTCGCCTCGTACGCCTCGTTGGAGCCGAAGACCCAAATGACGGTGACCCCGTGATCGCGGCTCGAATACACCATGACGCTGCGGTCCGGATCGTCGGCGGAGACGTCCTGCACGTTCACCTGGGAGGCGAAGGCGGCATCATCCACGGGCCAAAACGAGAAGGCGACCACGAGGACGGCAAGGAGAGCGGCGCCGAAGGCGAGACGCGGATGCCCCCACACGGGCTTCCAGAACGGGACCCACCAGGACTCCCGAACCGGCCGGGGCTCCTCACTCACGATGCGCGCCCGTACCGGTGGCCAGAAACCCGACCAGTCAGGTTCGGCCGGTCCTGATGCCGCCTGGCGAACCAGGACTCTCAGCCGGAGCCACTCCTCCGAGGCCGCCAGGCAGACAGGGCAGCGCTTCAAATGGGCGACCACAAAGCGCGTCGCTCGGGCTCCAAGAGCGCCGTCCGCGTGCCGTTCGAGGCGGGGTCGAACCACCGCACAACTCAAGCTCCGCATATTCGGCAGTATACCTCCACGTACTTGGACGTCGCCCCTCCCTTGATTATTTGCACTGGGAACCTTAAGGTCATGACGTGGAAAGCCCCGTTACCCTTGAGGTTCCAGACGGTGTTCACCTCGAGGCCCGCCTCGCCCACCCTGAGCCGGCCCAGTCTGGCCTCGTGATCTGCCACCCTCACCCTCTGTACGGCGGCGATATGGACAACCCGGTGGTCATGCGGGTGGCCGAGATGGCAGAGGGCCTGGGCATGGCCACGCTTCGATTCAACTTCCGCGGGGTCGGCGCTTCCACGGGAAGACACGGAGGTGGCGGAGCCGAGGAGGATGACGTGAGGACGGCACGGGCGGCCATGGCCGAGCGGCTTCCCGCCGGCGCCGCCATAGGCCTCTCGGGCTATTCCTTTGGCGCGGCAGTCGTCGCCCGCGTGGCCGCGACCGCTTCCGATCTCCCCGCCCTGGCCCTCGTCGCGCCGCCGCTCGGAATGTACGACCTCGACTTTCTCATGCGTGTTCCGGATCCCACCCTGCTCGTCGCCGGCACCAAGGACCAGTACTGTCCGGAGGAAGCCCTGCGCCGGCTGGGGCAGAAGCTGGGGGCGCAGGTGGAGATCATCGCGGACGCCGAGCACTTCTTCTTCGGAAAGCTCTACCCACTCGGACAGGCAGTGGAACGGTGGCTGCGGAGGTGGGCGCTCTAGAGCCGCTCACGCGGCAGCCGGGCCGGCGTGGCGGTGCCCGCGGAGAGAATGACGCGGATCCCCTCTTCCACGGTGAGCCCGGTGGTGATGATGTCCTTCCTCGGCAGCACGATGACGTCCCCGAGATAGAGATTGTTCGTGGGCACGAAGACGGTGACCATCTCGCGCTTCCCCGCCGGCGTCTCCATCACCACCTCGGAGGTGACGAAGCCGAAGACGAATTCGCCCTCGCGAGGGTGCTCGGCGAGGACGACCGCCTTGAAGGACTGCCGCTTTTCCGGGGAGAACGATTCGATCAGCTGCTTGATCGACGGATAGATGCTGCGAAAGATAGGCACGCGGATGAAGAGCAGCTCGATGCGGGCGAGGATGCGCCGGCCCACCACGTTGGTGGCGATCGTGCCCATGACGAGGACGAGCACCACCGCGGTGAGAAAACCCAGGCCGGGAATCCGACGCCCGAACATCCGCTCGTAGCCGGGGGAGAAGAAGGTGTCGATGGCATCCCAGAACACATAGAGGAGCCAGGCGCTGGCGATGGCGGGCACGGTGACGAAAAAGCCGGCGATGAAGCGAACCTTGATCCAGTTTCGGAGGGAGCCCGACATAGCAGTCCATGACACCACACGGGCCCAGGCAAGTCAACAAACGGGCGGCCCGGTCGCTGGGTGACGCGGCGGGAGTGCTAGCTCCTTCCCATGGCACGAAGGAAGTCCGTCATGCTCGGGAAGCGCATCATGGGATTCTGGCGCTTCTCGTCGCCGATGGTGGTGGCGGTGCCGCCATAGTTGTGGCCGGGGAAGACCATGGTGTCGTCGGGAAGGGCGCCCAGCCGACGGGTAAGCGACGTGTACATCTCCTCCGGATCGCTGCCGGGCAGGTCGGTCCGCCCGCACGATCGGATGAACAGCGTGTCGCCCGAGATCAACCGGCCGTCCACGAGAAAGCACTGCGAGCCCGGCGTATGTCCGGGGGTGTGCACGAAGGTGATCTTCAGGCGTCCCACTTCGAGGGTGTCGCCGCCGCTTACCTTGACGAGATCGGATCCGAAGCCCCGCAGGAACTCACGCTCGGCCGCATGAACGTAGACCTTGGCGGGAGTCTGGGCGAGGAGAGCCTCGACCCCAGGAATATCGTGGCCGAAGAGATGGCCGCCCACGTGATCCTGATGCGTGTGCGTGACGAGCACACCGTTGAGCCGCATGCCGTCGGCCCGGGCCTGTTCGACGATGGTGTCGATCTCCCAGGCGGGGTCGACCACGATGCAGTCCCGAGTCTCCGGATCGCCGATGAGATAGACGAAGTTCTGCATCGGCCCCAGCTCCATCTGTCTCAGGTAGAGTCTATTCGTCGCCATCGATTTTCTCCCCATCGCCCACCCCGGCGGACCAGCGCCGGGCGCCGCTAGTGCCGGACCAACTTGACGTGTTGGAGGCGCACTAGCCGGGGATGTCGGTGGGCGCTTTTCGCAGGTCTTCGAGACTGTTGGGGTCGACCGCGTAGATGGCCGGTGACGACTTGCTCCGGACATAGGCGACCTTGTCGTCGGCTCGTCCGACGGCCAGTGCCGCCAGCTCGCCGCCGTCCGCCTTGAGCACGTCCACTTCGATCTCGGGCTTGTCCAGGCCGAAGCGGGCGGGGTCGGCCCCGTCGGCGGAGGCAATCTCTCTCCACCTGAGCCCGCGGAGGGCCAGGATGAGGCCGGTCACCTTGAGCTCCTTGGCCGCCCCCTTGGCCGGCTCCAGCACCCGCCAGTCGTTATCACCCTTGCGCTCGAGCACCAGGCGCTTGCCGGCCACGGACACCCGCAGGCGCTTGACCTCTTTCATGTCGAAGGAGGCGACCACGCTCTTATCCCGGAGATCGCTGGCCGACTTCGACAGATCGCGCACGTCCTTGGTGTCCACGATCACCACCGGCCCCGTCCCGGCCGGCGCCGCCACACCCGTGACCTCCCCCGCCCTCACTGTTCCCGAGAGGCCGAGGAGCAGGACCTTGGGCTCCTTGGCACCCTCTTCCCAGATCCGCACGGTCACGTCGGGTTTCGAGAGATAGCGAGGGATGCCCCCCGCCGACTCATCGAGGAAGCCCGAGGCCCGAAGGTCGCGCAGGCGCCAGAGCAGGCCGCTGACCGCGCCCGCATCGGCCTTGAGGGCCTCGGGCGCGGTGATCTTCCAGGCCGTACCATCGCGCTCGAGCATGACCTTGCCCGCCGCGCTCTCGATCTCCACCCGATTCACCTTGTCGTAGGCGTAGGGGAAGGCCGTCTTGTCACGAGCCATCGCGACCGTCTTGGGAACCTTGTCCCACGCCTCGACGGGGACGAGCAGCACCTCCTTCTCCCCCTCGCGCTGCGCATAGACACCCTTCTTGTCGGCATCGACTTTGCCCACGAGGAGAGTCTTCGACGTCCGGTCCTTGTCCTTGCCGAGCCAGAGGGTCACCCGCGCCGGCTTGTCGAGCCCGTACGTCGCCGGCGACTTCGCGGTAGTCTCGAACTCGCGTATGCGGGCGGCGCCGAGCTTGTCGAGCATGTCGACCACCAGATCGCCGTCGGCGCGATAGGGGCCGGGTCGGGCGATCCTCCACTTCCCGCCTTCCTCGGGCTCGAGGGTCATGCGCGAGCCCACCCCGAGGTCGAGGTCCACCGCCGTCACGTTCTTCCGATCGAAAGCGAGCAGGGTCTTGTCCCTGAAATCGGCGAGGGGCCGGGCGGTATCGCGGGCCACGGACTCGCCCACGACGAACACGGCGGGCTTGCGCCCCTCCCGGGCGTACACCCAGACGCCCGTGGGGTTCTTGCCACCCACGGCCAGGGTCAGAGGAGCCGCCTGTCCCTTGACCTCGAGCGCGACCTGGGCTGCCGGCGGCTCGAGCCCGAAGTCGGCGAGCTTCGACGGATTGGGGTCGATCTCGCGGTCCACCCGCGCCGTCGCGAGGGCCGTCACCACCTCGTTGACCACGCCGCCGTCGGCCCGCGTCTTCACGGGCTCCACCATCTCCCAGCCGTCCCCCACACGCTTGAGCTTGATCGTCTCGTCCTTGCGGGTGATAGTCAGCCCGTCCACGTCCTTGGGCTCGACGGTCCACAGGCGGCCCTTGGCACTTTCGGTCTTCTCGCGCTTCGGCGCGATCCACTGGTTGTCCACGATGAGGAAACCGCCGAGGCCGGCGGCGAGGACGAGAAGGACGGCCAGAGTCTTCCAGCTCATCGGGGACGGTTACTTGGAGCGACGGCGGCGGCGCACCACGAGGGCGATGCCACACACCATCACGGCCCCCGGCAGCACGACGATCGACAGCCACAGGATGGCGTTCTTCTGGGCTTCGGTGGCGAAGATGGGATTCTGGCGCGGGTCCTTCGGACGCATCGCGATCTCGTCCTCCTGGCCGGCGAGCCACGCGACGATGTTGAGGAACAGGTCGCGATTGCCCTGAAAGCCGAGCGCCTGGTTCGAGGCGAAGGTCGAAGTGCCGAGGACGACGAGGCGTCCTTTGGGCTTCTTGCTGTCGTCGGCTTCGGCCTGTCCGGCGGGCTTGGGAGCCGCCGGGGGCTCGATGGTGACCGCGATGAGGACGGGCACCGGTCCGGGAGTGTCCTTGTCGTCGCGGCTCGCCGGCTGCCCGCGCCGAAGCCCGTCGAGGTTGGTCTCTCCCCAGGACTCGCCACTCGTCTTGGCGAGGGGCGTCACGCTCATGCCCTTGGGCGGCGTCTTGGCCGGCGAGACGGAGCGCGTCAGGGGAAATCCCGTCATGACCTTGGCCATGTCCCGGGTGATCGGATGCTGCTCGTACTGCATGACGAGCGGCACCTCGGGTCCCACACCGAGGAGGCGACCGACAGGGCTCGGCTCCACCACGAGATCCTGCCCCAGAGTGACGCCGTACTTGGTCAGGTACTTGGCGAGCCCGTCCGCCTGGAGCGGATCGGCCATGACCAGCACGTGACCGCCCTGCGCGAGATAGTCGTCGATGGCCGTGAGCTCCGGCGGCAGGAGATCCGTCCGCGGTCCGGGCACGATCACCACCGCGGCGTCGGGCGGGACCTTGCCGGTTCGCGCCAGCTCGAGATCCTTGACGGTGTAGTTGGCCTTCTCGAGCTGCTCCTTGGCCTGGCTCATCCCCGTCCGCTCGGCGCTCGAGATGTCTCGCTCCCCGTGCCCCTTGACGAAATAGACGATGGGGTTGCCCGGCCGCGTGACCTTGACGAGGGCATTGGTGAGCCGCTCTTCTTCGGCGTCCAGCACCTTCTCCGACTTCTCTCCGCTCTGCATCACGAGGGTGCCGTAGGTCTCGACGCCGTAGCGTCGGGCAAGACCCGGCGACCGGTCCGGGTCTTCCACCCGATAGGTGAACTTGCCGTCGGAGGCCTGGGCGTACTGCTTGAGCAGATCCTCGGCGGTGCGCTTGCCCGGCGTGTCGGAGCGGAAGAAGCCGATGACCTCGACGGGCGTCTTGAGGGCCTTGAGCAGCTTCACCGTCTGCGGGGAGAGGCTGTGGCGCTTGTTCTCGGTCAGGTCCCAGCGGGCGTTGTAGCGCAGCGACACGGCATTGGCGAGCACCGCCACGCCGAGGGCGATCACGATGAGGAGCGCCGCACTCGCGCCATAGCGCGTGCCGCGGCGGCCGAGGATCGAGGCGCCCTCGCGCCAATTGAGAGCCAGCGTCACCACGAAGAGGACGGCGGCGGCGAGGAGGAGCGCCACCCGGAATCGTATGAGCCAAGGCACGAAGAGGGTGACCGAGGCCGCGCCCAGGAGAAGGAACACCACCCCCCACATGCCCCAGCCCTTGATGAATGTCATCGGCCTAGCCCCGCCACCGCTTGGAGTCGAGGGAGCGGAGGGTGAGGAAGAGCGCGAACGCGATCACGGACAGGTAGTAGACGAGGTCCTTGGTGTCGATGACCCCTTTGGCAAAGCCGTCCATGTGCTCGATGATGGCCGTCTGCTGGACGACGGTCCTGAGCGCGCCCTGCGCGGAGTCCGCGAACCAGCCGAGGAGCCAAAGGGACAGGAGCGCCCCGAAGGTACCGAAGCCCGCCACGATCTGATTCTCCGTCGTCGACGACACGAAGAGCCCGATGGCGAGGAAGGCGGCCCCGATGAGGAGGAGCCCGAGATAGCCCGTGAGCACGGCGCCCCACTCGATCTTCGTGAACCAGGCCACGGTGGCCGGATAGAAGAGGGTCAGGGCGAGGATGAGCGCATAGAGGGCGAGGGCGGCGAGGAACTTTCCCGCGAGCACCTCCCCGTCTCGCAGCGGATAGGTGAGGAGGAGCTCCATGGTTCCCGAGCGCTTCTCCTCGGCGAAGAGGCGCATGGTGAGCATGGGGATGAAGAAGAGCAGCACCACCGCCATGTTGTAGGTCAGGGGCCGCAGGATGTTCTCGGTGGCGTTGAGGCTCTGTCCCATCTGCGGCTGCATGGCCGATCGCATCGAGAACTCCGCGTACTGGACGAACGAGGGCGCGAAGAAGAACGCCGCGATGAAGAGGAAGAAGGTGGCGACGGCGTAGGCCACCGGCGAGCCGAAGTAGAGCCGCATCTCCTTCCTGAAGATCGGCACCCACCCCATCAGGGCGTCTCCTGCACGCTTTCCACGATCTGGGGGGCGTGCTCCTCGCCCGCCACCACGCGGAGGAAGACCTCCTCGAGCGACAGGCCGACCTGGTGCAGCTCGAGGAGCGTCCAGCCGCGCTCCGACACCAGCTGCACGAGCTCCCCGCGCACGTCGCGGCCGCGCGGCGACTCCACGACGAACCGGGCGGCGGCGTCGACGGAGGCCAGCGCCTCGACCGACGTCACGCCAGGCAAGGCCCGGAGCGATGCATGCACCGCCTGGGGGGGGCCGCCGATCTCCACCTCCACGCGCGCAGCGGGAAAGACCTGCTGCACCAGCTCGGACTGCGTCCCCTGCGCCACGATGCGCCCGCGGTTGATGATGATGATGCTGTCGCAGACCATCGAGACTTCCGGGAGGATGTGCGTCGAGAGGATGACCGTGTGCTGGCCACCCAGCGACTTGATGAGCGCGCGAATCTCGGCGATCTGCCGCGGATCGAGGCCGATGGTCGGCTCGTCGAGGATCAGCACTTCCGGATCGCCCAGGAGAGCCTGGGCGAGGCCGACGCGCTGCCGGTAGCCCTTCGAGAGCTTGCCGATGAGCCGATGCTGCACGTCCGAGACGGAGCAGCGCTCCATGACGTCGGCGACCTTGGAGCGGCGCAGCCCGCGCGAGACCCCTTTGGCCTCGGCCACGAAGTCCAGATACGCCGCGACGGGCAGGTCTCCGTAGAGCGGGGCGTTCTCGGGCAGGTAGCCGATGCGCCGGCGCACGTCGAGGGACTGGGTGAAGACGTCGAAGCCGGCCACGGAGGCGCGGCCTCCGGTGGCCGCCATGAAGCAGGCGAGGATCTTCATGGTGGTAGACTTGCCCGCGCCGTTGGGACCGAGAAAGCCGACGATCCGCCCCTTGTCGACGTTGAACGACACGTCGTGGACGGCCGTCACCGGTCCATAGCTCTTCGTCAGATGGTCGGCCTGGATCATGGATTTGGTCCCGTGGCTGCCCGGACCATCGCGCAGTATATCACACGGCTAGAAGAGCCCCGTGATCGCGCCCTCCCGGGTCACATCCACGCCCTCGGCATTGGGCTTTCGCGGCAGCCCCGGCATGGTGGTGATGTCGCCCGCCTGCGCGACGAGAAAGCCCGCGCCCGCGGAGATCCTCACGTCGTTGATGGTGACCTTGAAGCCGCGAGGCCGGTTGAGCAAGGTGGGGTCGTCGGAGAGCGATCGCTGCGTCTTGGCCACGCAGACGGGGAGGCGGCCGTAGCCGAGCGCCTCCGCCTGAGCGATCTGGCGATCCACCTTCTTCGTATACGCGACGCCGTCGGCGCCGTACACTCGCGTGGCGATCGTCTCGAGCTTGTTCTTGATCGACGCCTCGAGGGGATAGACACCACGATGTCGCGCAACGCGCGGTCGTTGACGTCGAGGACGCGCCGCCAGAGCACCTGGCGGACATCCATGCCCAAGACGTTGCCGTGGTGGAGGTGATTGTCGACGGCGGCGGCGAGGAGATTGTGGGCGGAGGCGATGGCGTGGAAGTCGCCGGTGAAATGGAGGTTGATGTCTTCCATGGGGACGACCTGCGAGCGGCCGCCCCCCGTGCCGCCGCCTTTCATACCGAGCGTGGGGCCGATCGACGGCTCCCGGAGCGCGATGACGGGCCGGGCGCCGATGCGCCAGAGGGCCTGCCCGAGCCCGATGGTCATGGTCGTCTTGCCGTCGCCCGCCGGGGTGGGCGTGATCGACGAGACGACGACGAGCTTGCCGTCAGGCTGTTCACGACGGGCGGCGAGCGCGGGCAGCAGCACCTTGGCCTTGTCCCGCCCGTAGGGCAGCCATTCTCCCGCCGCGAGCCCCAGCTCGCGCGCGATGTCAGCGATCGGTCGGGCCGAGGTCGGCATCCGGCATGATCTCCTTGAGCCAGTCGGGTAGCGCGATCATTTTCGCCGTGACAGGATCCCAGCAGGCGTGACGGGTGAAGCCGGTGGCCACGAGCTCCCGCGCCTCATTCCTGATCTCGTAGGAGAAGGTGAAGCTCGCCCGGCGGCGCTCGTTCACCCGCGACACGACCTCGAGCAGGTCGTCCAGTTTCGCGGGCTTGACGTATTTTACGAAGGCTTCGACCACGGGCATGTGGATGCGCTGATTCACCAGCGACATCGGCAGGTTCTTCTCGCGCAGGTACTCGACGCGGCCAACCTCGAAGTAGGTCAGGTAATTGCCGTAGTAGACGACCGACATGGTGTCGGTGTCTTTGTAGCGGACGCGGATCCGGGTGACGGAGGGCATCGAGCGGAGATCCTACTATACGTCGAGACGCTCCTCCTCGATGGGCTTCCGCGCCGTCATGTTGAAGCGGCCGTCGTAGATCGGACGGCCCTGGGTGGTCGGGCCCTGGTACTGGCAGAAGAGCATGAGGCCGCCCGTCTTGGTCAGGAGCGGCGGCTCGGAGTGGGGGTCGGGATAGAAGAGCATGGTCCCCGGGCCATAGGTCGCCTCCCCGATCTCGAACTCGCCCTCGAGGATGTACCAGACCTGGGCGAAATCGTGCTGGTGGAAGGGATGGTGCGACCCCGGCTCGTAGCGCACGAGGCCGGCGTTGGGCTCGGTGGGGCGCTCGGGTCGCGGATGGAAGAGCATCTTGCTCCACTGGCCGGGCCAGCGCAGCGTCTCCCACGCCCGGTCGTCGGCATGCACCGCTTCCATGCTTTGGTGTCCGCCCGCAGGCGCCGCCGCGTCGCTCATCGCCATCCTCCCGTTGACTACAGGTACTGGCCGTAACGGATCTTCTCGACCATCTCACGAATACGGCGGTAACCGTCGATCTGCTGGAGAAGATCCTGGGTGGTGACGAGGCCGTTGTCGAGGCCCTGCCCCGCCGCATGCACCTTCTGCTCGAGAGCCCGCCCCACGATCTCGGAGATCTCCGCCCCGCTCATCCCGCCCATGGGCGGGAGCACCGAGCGGTAGTCGATGTCGGCGAAGAGCGTGCGTCGGGCCGCCGTCTCCGCTCTCTTGCGGGCGAGGTCAAGGATCTCCTGCTGGGCGGGGCCATCGGGCAGCGGCACCTCGACGAGGCGGTCGAGGCGGCGCGGAGCCACCAGCGACGAGTCGACGGAGTCGGTGCGACTGGTGGAGCCCACGACGATCATGCGGGAAAAGTCCTCGAGCCCGTCGAGCTTCTCGCACAGGGCCGCCACCAGCCGCGCCGACGCCTCCCGCGCCTGCGCGGGCGGGAGCAGATGCTCGAGGGAGAGGGCATTGGCCTCGTCGAGAAAGACGACACCCCGGCCCTGCTCCTTGGCCACGGCGAGGATCTCCTGGAGGACCTCGCCCGTGTTCGGGCCGAACTTGGAGGTCAGATTCATGAGCTTGAGGTGATAGAAGACGGCCGCCGTCTCGGTGGCCAGGGCGCGGGCGAGCAAGGTCTTGCCCGTGCCGGGCGGGCCGTAGAGCAGCACACCCTTGGGCGGCGTGATGCCCCAATTGCGGTAGAGCTCCGGATCGGTGAGGGCGGTGCCGAAGCTCCGCACGATGCTCTTGGCTTCGCGCAGGCCGCCGATCTGGACGAAGGTGGTCTCGGGCTTCATCTGCACGACCACCCGCCCCGTCAGGTTGCCGAACTTCTCCCCGAGCTTGGCGAAGACGTCGTCGATGCGGCGCTGGATCGCCCACTGCTGGCTCTCCTCGTTGCCCGCGGCCCGCGGCGGGCCCGCGCTAGAGGCTTCCTCGGCAGCCATGGGCTAGATGCGCGGCGCGGAAGGGGCGCCCGGCAAGAGATCGGACTTGTCGAACACGCGGTCTTCCACGAGCACGGGCGCCTTCGCGCGAATGGCGAGGGCGATGGCGTCCGAGGGGCGCGAGTCGAGCTGCATCTCGCGGCCGCTCGCGTCGAGAACCACGGTGGCGTAGTAGATCCCGTCTTTGAGATCCGTGACCACCACGCGCGTGACCGTCACCTTGAGCTGCCCGAAGAGCGTGAGGAAGAGATCGTGAGTGAGAGGGCGCGGCGGCACACGGTTCTCGAGGGGGAAGGCGATGCCTGTCGCCTCGGCGGCCCCGATGCCCATGGCGAAGCTCCGCTTGTCGCGCTTGCCCTCGAGCACCAGCGCGGGCCGCACACCACTCGAGTCCAGAAAGAGGCCGACCACGCGCACTTCCTGCGGACCGGTGGGCGCCGGAGCCTGCGCGGGCAAGCGCGCGGGCGCCGTGGCGAGTGTCCCCGCGGCGAGAAGTACCAGGACCGCCCGCGACATTCGAGAGAGTTTCCCCATCGCCGTCCTCCTCCAGGTGCGTCGGCGCCGAGCGCGCCAGCAGTATCCGGCCCGGTTCGGGCCAAGTCAACTCGCGGGGGACACCCGTTGTGGGTAGCCCTCGCGGAGACGAAAGGACAGCATGAATCCCGCGAGGAGCAGGACGGTGAGCACGCTCCACATGACCTCATAGCCGAGCCAGTGGGCGACATGGCCGAAGACGATGGAGCCCAGGGCATTGCCCACGAGGAAGACGGCGCTGAATATGCCGACGGCGCCCCCGCGTCTCACCTCCGGCGTCACGTCCATGAGGAGGGCGGCGAGCGCCGGATAGAGAAAGCCGTGGGCACTGCCCGCGAGGAGCCCCGTGAGGAAGAGGAAGGGCACGACGGGGTAGCTCACGTGCGGACCGACGAAGAAGGCGAGGCAGACGAGCAGGCCCGCCGAGGCCGCCATGATGAACATGCACGGAACGATCACGGCGCGGCGGCCGCGAGTGTCGATGAGCTTGCCGCCCACCACGCGCACCCCCACCGCGGCAATGGCGTAGGCAGTATAGAAGAGGCTGATGCTGTGGACGCCGAGGCGATCGCCGAAGGTCGGCAGGAAGGTGAACATCACCCCCGTACCCAGCCCGAAGAAGAAGGCCAGGGCCATGTGCAGGTGCATGATGTCCATCATCCCTTCCCGCAGCGAGCCCAGTCCCGGGCCGGGGCCCATGTGGGGCGGACGGATGCCAGACGTTCGCACCACGAGGAGGGCGGCCGCGGCCGCCAGGAGCACGGCGAGGAGAAAGAGCCAGATGAATCCCACCTGTCGTATCACGAGCTCGCCGGCCATGGGCGCGAGCGCGGTGCCGAGGAAGCCCGACACGCCATAAATACCGAGCGCCCAGCCCCGGCGCTCCACGGGCACGAGCTCCACCACGTGCATGTAGTTCGCCACGAAGAACGAAGAGAAACCGAGCCCCTGCCCGACGCGGAGCACGCTGAGGAGCGGGATCGACTGCGTGAGCAGGAAGCCGGTCGAGGCGACCATGAGGAGCACGACGCCGAGCGACATGAAGACGCGGCGGCCGACCCGGTCGAGCCAGAGGCCGACGAGCGGCTGGCAGACGATGCCGGCGGCGCTGTACATGCCCTGGACAAAGCCGATCTCTGCCTCCGTCCCTCCGAGCCGCTGAACGTAGAGGGGCAGGAGGATGAAGCAGCTGAGGCTCGACATGAAGACGAAGTTGGTGAAGGTGGCCCGGGCGAATGGTCCGCTCGTGACGAATTCGAGCTCGCGGATCACGGGCGTTGCGGCCCGCTTTCCCTGAGACGTAAGATAGCCGCAATCATGGCTCGCCCCGCCATCATTCGCGATCAATGTAGCATGCGAGAAAAGTAGGACGCCGCTGGACACCATCGCGCAGGCCTTCGACCGCACCCTCGCGCTCTCCGACGACGGGCGCGGCCGGCTCATGGCGCCGGACGTTTTGCAGTCCTGGCCCGGCATCGTCCACGGCGGCTGCCTCGTCGCTCTCGTGGACGCGGTGGCGGGACGCCTCGGCCGGAGCGCGGGCCCGCGGCGGATCGAGGCACGCCTGACCTCGTCGGTCCCCGTCGAGACCGCGCTCGACCTCGAGACAGAGCAAGGCGACGACATCGTCAGCCTGAGCATTCGCCAAGCTGGCCAGACGCTGACGAGCGGCGGAGTAACCACGCTCGACAAGCCACCGGCATATGCCTCGTGGCGTGATCACGGAGACGGCTCTCCCCTCCCCACGTCAGACCTCTGTCTCGCCTGTGGCGCGCGGAATCCTCTCGGCCTCCAGGTCACGCTCGCCTTCGATACGGAAGGCGTATGGGCCCGTCTCCAGCCACGTGCCCCCTGGCGCGCCCACGGCGACCGTCTCCACCCGGCGATGGCGCCCGTCCTGCTCGACGAGATCTCCTGGTGGCTCGGCGCCCTCGTCATGAAGGAAGGCGGGCTCACAAACCGCCTCGCCATCGATCTCCACGAGCCCTCGACGTCCTTCGACGAACCGCTGGTGGCCGCGGGCCGCTTCGCCAACGTAGCTCCCATCGACAGGAAGCACTCCTTCTGGCGCACCGAGACCACACTCAGCACCGCCTCAGGCGTGCTGATCGCCACCGCATCCATCGTCTTCCGCGGCGGCACAGACTACTCCGCGCGCCAGATTCCCTACTTCAAGCCCCGCACTCAACCCGCGATCTTCCGCAGGATGTTTTCGAATTACGTTTAGGTGACGTGCCGACAACTCGCCGGCTGGGGGCGAGGGCAGCCTCCGCGGACCACGCTGCGTCGCATTCCCCGGGGCCACTCGAGCCCGCCACGAGATTGGGGTTTCCCGCGTTGAGAAACTCCCCAGAAGATACGGGTCCGCGGAGGCTGCCCCCGCCCCCATCCAGCTCCCGCGCGCCCAATGGGAAACTCACTTCACTTCCAATCGACGACGGTGGCTGCAGAGGCTGGAGGCTCTCCTTTCACAGCGGAGAGGGTGGGGCTGGAGGGGAGGTGCCCTCCCGGGACCCGGGTCTTCTGGGGAGCTTCTCAACGCCGGCAACCAAAATCTCGCTGCGGGCCCGAGTGGCCACGCCGATGGCGACGCAGCGTGGTCCCGGGAGGGCACCTCGCCCCAGCCCCGCCCGCGCAAGTCACGCATCGAAAAAGCGCGCTCGATTACCGGAAGATTGGTCGTGAGGTCGTTGGCGGAACGTGGAGGGCGGGGTTGGAGGGGAGGTGCCCTCCCGGGACCCGTATCTTCTGGGGAGCTTCTCAACGCAGGAAACCGAAATCTCGTGGCGGGCCAGAGTGGTCCCGCGGATCGCGACTCAGCGTGGTCCCGGGAGGGCACCTCCCCTCCAGCACCGCCCGCGCAAGTCACGCATCGAAGAGCAACTCGCTACGCTGGCGGGATATGGGTGGTGAGGTCGTTGGCGCGACGTGGAGGGCGGGGTTGGGGGGAGGTGCCCTCCCGGGACCCGTATCTTCTGGAGAGCTTCTCAGCGCGGGAAACCACAATCTCGTGGCGGGCCAGAGTGGCCACGCCGATTGCGACTCAGCGTGGTCCCGGGAGGGCACCTCCCCCCAACCCCGCCCGTGAAAGTTATGCTAACGCTGCGCGGGACTGAGCAGCCTTGGCGCGGAGAGCTTCGACGGTGGACATGGGGACGGCGGGCGAGCCGAGGGTAGCCGCGCGCACCTTCGGGCCGTGGAAGTCCGAGCCACCCGTGGCGACCAGGTCGTGGTCCTGGCAGATCTGCACGTATGACGCCCGCTGCGCCGCCGAGTGTTCCGTGTAGTAGCACTCGATGCCCATCATGCCCGCGCCGATGAGCCCAGGTATGAGCCCGTCGCGATCGGCCAGCCCCGGATGCGCGAAGACCGGTACGCCGCCCGCCGTGCGGATCAGCCGCACCGCGTCCTCCGGCGTCAGCTTCCTCCGCGGCACGTGGGCGGGCTTGCCCGAGCCCAGATACTTGTCGAACGCCTCGCGCACCGTCCGGACGTAGCCGCGAGCCACCATGACCTGGGCCACGTGCGGACGCCCCGCCGAGCCCTCCTTCACGAGGGCGAAAACCTCCTCGGCATCGATGGGCATGCCCAGCGCCGCCAGGCGCTCGGCCATGCGATAGACGCGCTCGCGCCGCTCCCGCCGCTGCTCGCGGCAGAAATCCTGGAACCACCGCGCCTGCCAGTCCATCAGATAGCCCAGCACGTGGATCTCCGCGCCTTCCACGTCGCAGTTGATCTCGATGCCCGGGAGAATCTCGAGCGGACGGTGCGACTCCGCCGCGGCCATCGCTTCCGTCAGGCCCTCAGTCGAGTCGTGATCCGTGATGGCGAGGACGCGAACCCCGCGGCGCGCCGCCTCCGCCACGAGCTCCGCCGGCGAATACGTGCCGTCGGAGGCCGTGGTGTGCGTGTGGAGGTCGACGCCCCCCGGCATCTACCGCTTGCCCGCGAGCGCGTGGAGATAGGCCAGCAATGTCCGGACCCCGACCCCCGTGGCCCCCTTGGGGCCGAGCGGGACTTCGCGCTCGGTGAAGGCGGTGCCCGCGATGTCGAGGTGCGCCCACGGGCGGCCCCCCGTGAAGTCCCGCATGAAGAGGCCGGCCACAATGGCCCCCCCGCCCCGCTGGCTCGAGATGTTGTTGAGGTCCGCGATGTCGCTCTTGATGCCGTCCTTGTACTCGTCATGAAGCGGCATCCGCCACATGTTCTCGCCCGCCGTCTCCGCCGCGCCGAGGACCCGCTCGGCCAGCCCATCGTCGGTGACGAAGACGCCGGACAGGCCCATGCCGAGGGCCACCACGATGGCGCCGGTGAGGGTGGCCAGGTCCACCATCTCGTCGGGCTTGATCTCCTTGTCGGCATAGGCGAGGGCGTCGGCGAGGGTGAGGCGCCCCTCGGCGTCGGTATTGCCGATCTCGATGGTGAGCCCGTTCATGGCGCGCACGATGTCGCCCGGGCGCTGCGCCGTCCCCGACGGCATGTTCTCGGTGGCCGCGATGAGCCCGTGCACCTCGACGGGCAGGGCGAGCTTCGGCAGCGCGGAGAAGAGCCCGAGCACCGCGGCCGCCCCAGACATGTCGTCTTTCATGCGGTACATGCCGTCGGCCGGCTTGAGATCGAGACCGCCCGAATCGAACGTGATGCCCTTGCCAATGACGACCACCCGCTTGCGCGCCCGCTGCTTGGGCCGGTACGTGAGGTGGATGAACTTCGGCGGCTCGAGGCTTCCCTGGGCGACCCCGACGTAGGCGCCCATGCCGAGCTTGTGGCAATCCTCCCGCTCCAGCACCTTGAGCCCGAGACGCCCGGAGCGGGCGATCTCCTGGGCCCGCTTCGCGAGATAGGCGGGCGTCACCACGTTGGCGGGCTCGTTGACGAGGTCGCGCGCGAGACAGGTCGCGGCGGCCCAGATTCCCCCCGCCCGCATCCCTGCCTCGGCCGCGTCCTGGCTGCGCCGCTCCGGCTCCACCACCGCGAAGGCGTCGAGGCTCTTCGGGCTCTTCTCCTTGAGGTATTTGTCGAAGCGATAGGTGCCGAGCATCGAGCCTTCGACGGTCGCCTGCGCGCGCGCGCGCGGAGAGAGGCCGGCGGCGGCGAGGTATCCCGCCGCGCTCTTCGCGCCGAGATCGCGGGCTCGTCGCGAGGCCGTGGACGCCGCGCGGCGCACCGCCTCTGCGTCACCTTTGGCCGATCCCAGCCCGGCCACGAGCACGCGGGTGGCGGGCAAGCGGCCTTCCGTGTGGATCTGGGAGACCTGTCCCGGCTTGCCCTCGAATCTCTCCGCCGTCATGACCTTGCCGAGCAGTCCGCCGAGCTGTTTGTCGAGGGCGGCGAGGGCGGGAGAGAGCTTGGGCTCTCCGGAGTGGCGGCCCACGATGAGGGCATCGGTGCGAACCTCGGTGAGGCCGCGACTATCGAGGGAAAGCTTCATCAGTGTGCGCCTCCTGGCTGGGAGCTCATCGCTCGCTGGATGGCAAGGGCCCGAAGGATCATGTCGGCAAGGCCTTCGGTGCAATCGTACTGGCCGAGATCGCCCACGGCGACCCAGCGGACTTCGGCGGCGTCGGTGCCGGCCTCGAGCCGGCCGCCCACGCTCTCCGCGACATAGTCGATGATCACGTAGTGGTAGCGGACGGCGTCCGGGTCCCGCACCACGCGATCGATGACCCCGCACAGCCCGAGCAACCGGACGCGCAGGCCGGTCTCCTCCAGCACCTCGCGCGCGGCCGCTTCTTCGAGTCGCTCGCCCAACTGGACGAGGCCTCCCGGGAGACTCCACTTGCCCGCGCTCGGCGCACGCCCGCGGCGCGCCAGCAACACGCGCTCTCCATCGAGGACCACGGCGCCCACTCCGACCCGCGGGGCATCGGGAAATTCGCGCGGCGCCCCCATCAGACGATGGTCAGGGTGCGCGGGGCGCGCCCGGCCCGCGTCCAGGCGTCCGTCGCGTACTTGTCCCGCTCGAGCATGGCGGCGAGGCCCGCCTCCTCCTCCGAGAGGCCACCCGGCTCGAGGGCAAGCCCGTGCGCGCTTCGAAAGCCCTCGGCGAGGGCGGCGGCGGTCTCGTCGAAGGACGGGCGCCGGCCCAGGGCGGATTCCAGCGTAGTCATGCCCGCCAATGGGTCGCCCTCCCCGGGAAAAACACGGCGCAACCGCGCGGGCTCCGCCCCGAGCATGATGGCCCCGTGCTGGAGAAAGGCCGTGCTCTGCCGTCGCTGCGCGCTGCCCACGAGCTTCCGGCCGTCGACTTCCAACTCGAACGAGCCGGTGCGCGCGAAGCAGAACGCGGGCATGGCCGCGGGATCCGACGGCTGCACGGACACCATCTCGGCGGGGGCGCCGAGGGCGCGGAGACCGGACAGGAGTCCCGCCCCGATCCAGCGATAGGTCTCGAGGAGATCGTTCACGCCCTCGAAGTCTCCGGCCCCCGCCGATACGCTGTACGTGATCTCGAGGTCGGGTCCCTCGTGGAGGATGGCGCTGCCTCCGGTGGCGCGCCTGACCAGTCCCAGCCCCATCGCCACCAGGGCCTGCTCGTCGATACGCCCGTCCAGACGCTGGCCATAGCCCAAGGAAACGGTCGGGGGCGCCCACGCGAAGAACCGAAGGGTGGGCGGGGAGCCGTGGCGCAATCGGCCCAGCAGGAGCGCCTCGTCCAGTGCCATGTTGGCGGCGCCGTCGAGGGGCTCGGTCACCAGGAGTCGAAACTTGGTCACGGCCCGAAGGGTCCACCGTGCAGATTCCCTCTCCCCTTCGGGGAGAGGGTCAGGGTGAGGGGAAGAGGCGGCTCCCTCACACGGTCGCCGGCGGAGTCCACTTGAGCCGCGGCTGCCGCGCGGCCGCCGTCTGATCGAGCCGGCGCACCGGCGTGGTGACGGGCGCCTCGTGAATCAGGTGCGGATTCTCCTGCGCCTCGCGCGCAATCTGTATCATCGCGTCGCAGAACTCGTCGAGGGTCTCCTTCGATTCCGTCTCCGTGGGCTCGATCATGAGCGCTTCCTCGACGATGAGCGGGAAGTAGGTCGAAGGCGCGTAGAAGCCGAGATCGAGGAGCCGCTTGGCGATGTCCATGGCGGTGACGCCGAGCTTCTTCTGCCGTCGCGCCGAGAGCACGCACTCGTGCATGCAGGGCCCGGGCGCCGAGCGGTCGTAGTGATCCTCGAGCCGCTTCAGGATGTAGTTGGCGTTGAGCACCGCATTGTCGGCCACCGCGCGCAGCCCGTCGGGGCCCATGGTGCGGATATAGGTCCACGCCCGCACGAGCATGCCGAAATTTCCCCAGAAGGCCTGGAGCTTGCCGATGGACTGCGACCGGTTCCAGTCGAGCGCGTAGTCGTCGCCCTCCTTGACCACGACGGGGGTGGGCAGGAAGGGCGCCAAGTGCTCCTTGATGCCGACCGGCCCCGCTCCGGGTCCGCCGCCACCATGCGGCGTGGTGAAGGTCTTGTGCAGGTTGAAGTGGCAGACGTCGAAGCCCAGGTCGCCGGGGCGCGTGATACCGAGGATGGCGTTGAAGTTGGCGCCGTCCATATAGACCTGCACGCCCTTGGCGTGGCACATGTCGGTGATCTGGTGAATCTTCGACTCGAAGAGCCCGAGGGTATTGGGCTGGGTGATCATGAAGGCCGCGACGTCGTCGCCCAGGTGCCGCTCCAGATCGAGGAGATCGACGTCGCCGTTGGCTTCGCTTTTGAGCTCCACCACGGAGAAGCCGGCCAGCGCCGTCGAGGCCGGGTTCGTCCCGTGGGCGGAGTCCGGGATCAGCACCTTGGTGCGTCGCTCGCCCCGCGCGAGATGATAGGCGCGGATCATGAGCACGCCCGCCAGCTCGCCCTGGGCGCCCGCGGCGGGCTGGAGGGAGACGTGATCCATGCCCGACACCTCGGCGAGATCCTGGGCGAGCTCGTACATGAGCTGGAGCGCGCCCTGGGACGCGCCCTCCGGCGCCATCGGATGCAGGCGGGCGAAGCCCGGCAGCCGCGCCATGTCCTCGTTGATCTTCGGGTTGTACTTCATGGTGCAGGAGCCGAGCGGGTAGAAATGCGTATCCACGCCGTAGTTCATCTGGCTCAGCCGCGAATAGTGGCGGATCACGTCCACTTCCGAAACCTCGGGCAGCTCGGCGGGTGTCGCGCGCAGGTGATGCCTGGGCAGGAGCTGCGCCGGGTCGGCGACCGGCACATCGCACTCGGGAAGCGAGTAGGCGTGGCGGCCGGCACGGGACAGCTCGAAGATCAGCTTGTCGTAGGCGGGCTTGGTCACCGGCATGGTCGCCTCAGGCCACCGCGGCGGCCAGGGCGGCCGCGTAGGCGTCGATCTCTTCTCGCGTGCGCTTCTCGGTCACCGCCACGAGGAGACAGTCCTTGTAGGACCGGTCGAGGAGCTTGAGGGGAACTCCGGCCAGGATCTTGTCCTTGAGGAGGCGCTTGGCCACGCGCTCGGGCGACTTGGGCAGCTCGAGCGTGAACTCCTTGAAGAAGGGCGCGCTGAACCTGAGCTTCACCCCGGGAATCCTCGCGAACGCTTCCGCGGCGTAGTGAGCCTTGGCCGTCGACAGCTCCCCCACTTTGCGCAGGCCGACCTTGCCCATGATGGCCACGTGGATGGTCGCCATGAGCGCGCACAGCGCCACGTTCGTGCAGATGTTGGAGGTCGCCTTCTCGCGGCGGATGTGCTGCTCGCGGGTCTGGAGGGTGAGCACGAAGCCGCGCTTGCCGTCGAGATCCACGGTGGCACCCACGAGGCGGCCGGGCATGCGCCGTACGAGCTCCTGCTTGGCCGCGAACACCCCGAGATTCGGCCCGCCGAACGTCATGGGAATGCCGAGGCCTTGCCCCTCGCCCACCACGAGGTCGGCGCCGAGCGCGCCCGGCGCGGTGAGGAGGCCGAGGTTCACGGGGTCCGCGACCACGATCAGCAGGGCGCCCGCCGCATGCACGATTTCCGCGGCCGCCTTGACGTCTTCGAGGCAACCGAAAAAGTTTGGATACTGGATGACGACCGCCGCCGTCTGCGCGGACACCGCCTTGCGGACCGCGTCGAGGTCCGTCGACCCGTCGCCCAGGGGTGCCGACTTGAGGCGCAGCCCCTGTCCCTCGCAATAGGTCTCGACCACCTGCCGGTAGAGCGGGTTGACGCCCTTGGAGAGCACGGTGGCGCTCCGCTCCGTCACCGCGTGGGCCATGAGGACCGCTTCCGCGAGCGAGGAGGCCCCGTCGTACATCGAGGCGTTCGCCACGTCCATGCCCGTCAGCTCCGCCATCATCGTCTGGTACTCGAAGATGGAGCGCAGGGTCCCCTGGCTGGCCTCGGGCTGATAGGGCGTGTAGGCGGTGAAGAATTCGCCGCGCGAGATCAGGTGGTTGATCGGGCTCGGCACCGTGTGGTCATAGGAGCCCGCGCCGAGGAAGCATGCGAAGTCGTCGGCGTTGGCATTCCGCGCCGAGATCCGACGGAGGTGTCGGACGAGATCGCTCTCGGCCATGGCCGCGGGCACGCTCAGTGGACGCGAGAGCCGCGCTTTGGGGGGGATCCGCGAGAGCAAATCCTCGATGGAGCCCACGCCGATCGTCCCCAGCATCTCTCGCTGCTGGGCCGGCGTATTCGAGATGTACCGCATGGCCCTAGTGTCCGGCCGCGGCGACGAGCTTCTCGTAGTCGGCCGCCGACATGAGGCCGTCCATCTCCTTCGGATTTACGGGCTTGATGACGATCATCCAGCCTTGGCCGTACGGATCGCTATTGACCGTCTCGGGCTTCTTCACGAGCTCGCTGTTCGCCTCCACCACCTCGCCGCTGAGGGGCGCGAAGAGATCGGACACGGCCTTGACCGACTCCACCACGCCGAAGGTCTTCATGGCCGTCACCTTGGTGCCGACCTTGGGCAGCTCTACGAAGACCACGTCACCCAGCTGCTCCTGGGCGAAGGCGGTGATGCCGACCCGCGCCTTGTCTCCCTCGAGCTTGGCCCACTCGTGCTCCTTGGTGTATCGGAGGTCTGCCGGAACATTCGCCATCATGCTCTCCTAGATCTTCTTGGCGTGTGAGGGAACAAAAGGCGTCTTGGCGACGCGGGCCCGGTGGGCCGTGCCGCGGATGTCCACGTCCAGCTCGGTGCCGATGGTGGCCAGATCGGCTCTGACGTACCCCATGCCCACGCAGCGCTCGAGGCTCGGCGAGAAGGAGCCGGAGGTGACCACGCCCTCGACCTGGCCGTCCTTGAGGATGCGGTAGCCGTGGCGCGCCACCGCGCGCTCGGCCATCTCGAAGCCCACGAGCTTGCGCGTGACACCGGCCGCGCGCATCGCCTCGATGGCCGCGCGCCCCGTGAAGTCGCCCTTGGCGGGCTTGACCACCCAGCCGAGCCCCGCCTCGAGTGGATTGGTCGTCTCGTCGATGTCGTTGCCGTAGAGCGCGAATTTCATCTCGAGCCTCAGCGTGTCGCGGGCCCCCAGCCCGATGGGCTGGATCCCGTCTCCCTTGCCCGCGTCGATCAGGGCGTGCCAGAGGGCGGCGCTTCGCTCGCCGGGCACGTAGAGCTCGAACCCGTCCTCGCCCGTATAGCCCGTGCGGGAGATCAGGCAGGGAGCGCCGGCCACCTTGCCGCGGACGAAGTGATAGTAGGGCACGCGCGTGACGTCCTGATCGGCCAGCCGCTGCACGAGTCCCTCGGCCCTCGGCCCCTGCACCGCGAGCAGCGCCGTCGCCTCGCTCACATTCGTCCAGGCGCCGCCGCGCCCTCCGTCCGTGACCCACGCCCAGTCCTTGTCGATGTTGGAGGCGTTGACGGTCAGCATGTAGTGATCGTCGGCCAGCCGGTAGAGCGTCAGGTCGTCCACGATGCCGCCGTGGGGATAGCAGAGGAGCGAGTACTGGACCTGGCCGAGGGCGAGCGTGGAGGCGTCATTGGTGGTGAGCGCCTGCACCGCGCCGAGCGCTCCCGCGCCGCGGACTTCGAACTCGCCCATGTGGCTGATGTCGAAGAGCCCGACGGCCGAGCGGACGCAGCGGTGCTCTTCGATGATGCTCGTGTACTGCACGGGCATGTCCCAGCCCCCGAAGGGAACCATTTTCGCGCCGGCCGCGACGTGGACTGCGTGCAGGGGAGTGCGCTTGAGGGACGTCGAGATGTCCGTCATGGGAGCGCCATCATCCTAATAGATGGGCACCCGTGCTGCAACGAGAAGTGGAGCCGCGATTTTCTACTTGCCCGTGGTGTAGCCCTTGCCGCCCATGCAGGCGCTGTAGGCCTGATTGTAGCCGCTCTCTCCCTTGCCCGACTGGCTCATGCCACCGTAGGTCGCGCCACCCACTCCGCCCGCCGCCGCGCCGATGGCCGCACCAGTGCCGGGAGACCCGGCCGCGGCACCCACGGCCGCACCCAATGCCGCACCCCCCAGCGCGCCGAGCGCGGCCCCAACGCCCACGCCCTTGGCGGTGTCGGCGCCAGGGTTATAGCCCGATTGCTGCTGAGCCCACGTCTGACACTCACTCGTGTCCTGCGCCTGCTGCTGCGGAGTCTGGCCCTGGGCCGGATAGACGTACACGTTCGGCTTCGGTGGCTCCGACCCCGCGCAGCCCGAGATCGCCGCGGCGAACACGAGCGCCATCATCCCGGCCAGGATGGGTTGCGACCTGCTCATGGCACATCCCCCTTTTTGCCTATTATGCCCTCGCCCGGCGCCGGGGGCCGAAGCGTTTCTAGTGCCGGACCAACTTGACGTCGCCAGATCTACCCAGCCCTCGTCTCGCGGGCGGGCCGCTCAACTCGAATGGCCGCGTTCTCGGTCGGCCGCAGCCCTCACCGTACGACTCACTCAGCCCTCGCCTCGTGGCAGGGCCCCTCGGCTCGAACGGCCACGTACGCCTCGGGCTGCGGCCTCCCTCGGGCCTCGTCTGGCTCGCAATTTGGCCCGGCACTCTGCGGGGTCACGCGAGGTGTGGGGAATACTCGTTGGAGACGCACTAGCCGCCGTCCTTGGCCACGACGCGGCCGAACGTCTCCACGAAGCGGTCCACGTCGGCGTCGGTCATGGCCAGCGAGCAACAGCCGAGCCCGCGCTGGGTCAGGAGCACACCATCGTTCAGCAAGCCAAGGAAGGTCCGCAGCGGCCGCTCGGCGTCGGTGGGGCGGCTCGAGCGATAGTCGCTCAACCGCTTCTTCGTCCAGTGGATCCAGAAGAGTGAGCCGAGGCCCGTCACCTGCGCCGGCTGCTTGCTCTTGGCGAGCACGCGCGTGACGCCGGCCCGGAGACGATCGCCGAGCGCGTCCAGCTTGGCATAGGCTTCGGGGGTCAGCTCCTTCATGGTGGCGACACCGCCCGCCATGGTCACCGGGTTGGCATTGAAGGTCCCGCCATGGCTGATCTTCCCCTTCCCGCCTCGTGGGTCATAGGCGCTCATGACCTCGGCCCGTCCTCCAAAAGCGCCCACGGCGAGCCCGCCGCCGATGATCTTGCCCAGGGTGGTCAGGTCGGGTTGGATGCCGAAGCGCTGTTGGGCGCCGCCCTCGGAGACACGGAACGAGATCACCTCGTCGAAGATCAGCACGATGCCCAGGCGGTCCGTGACCTCGCGGAGGCTCTCGAGGAATCCCAGCTGGGGCACGAGCAGGCCGGCGTTGGCCATGAGGGGATCCACGATGAGGGCGGCGATGTCGCGCCCCTGCTTCTCGAGAATCTTCGCGCACGCGTCGGCATCGTTCCACGGCAAGACCACCGTGTGCTTGAGCACGGTGTCGGGCACCCCCGCCGAATAGGCCACAGGCTTCGGGCGCTTGCGGGATCCCGACTTCGCGGGATCCGGGGAGACGCTCACGAGCACCCCGTCGTGAGTGCCGTGGTAGGCGCCTTCGAACTTGGCGATCCTGCTCCGCCCGGTGAAGGCCCGGGCCGCGCGCACCGCGTTCATTGTCGCTTCGGTGCCCGAGTTCACGAAGCGCACTGCCTCCATGCTCGGGATGCGCTTGGTGAGGCTCTCGGCCAGCTTGACCTCGTGCTCGCTCGGCCCGGGGAAAGACATGCCGCGCGTGGCCTGCTCGGTGACGGCCTCGACGACCGACGCGTGGGCGTGGCCGAGGATGAGGCTCGTGTAGTTGCCGTTGAAGTCGAGGCGCTCGGTACCGTCGGCGTCCCAGATACGCGGGCCCGTGCCGCGGGTGATGTAGAAGGGGTACGGATCGAAGAAGGTGGTGGTGCGGCTATTGCCGCCCGGCATGACCTGGAGCGCCTCCTCGTACATCTGACGCGAGCGGGTCGTCTTGGCCTTGTAGTCGTTGACGAGAGTCTCGATGCTCATGGCGTCTCCTCCCGGTGAATCGCATGATCGAGCTCGGCGCGGTAGGCCCTCAGGAGCTCGTGGGCCTCGGCCACCGTCACCCGCGTGAATGACAGACGTTGGCCGGGCTTCACCTGGCACACCCGCCCGATATCAAATGAGCATACCGTGCCGACCTTCGTGTAGCCACCTGTGGATTGGCGATCAGCCAGGAGCACGATGGGCTGGCCGTCGCCCACCACCTGGACCCCGCCCCACGCCACCCCGTCGGAGATGATGTCGTGCCCTCGTGTGTGCTCGATGCGCGCCCCGCGCAGGCGGGCGCCCATGCGGTCGCTCTGCGGCGTCATCTCGTACGGCGCCTCGAAGAGCGCCTGGATGCCGCGCTGGGTGAAGCGATCGTCCTGCGGTCCCAGCACCATGCGCGCCGTCAGGACCTGCGTGTAGTCCGGGATGAACTGGCCGAGCACTTCCGCGGGGGCGCCCCCCGACGGGGGCCCCAACGGCAGCACGTCGCCCTTGCGAAGCGCCCGCCCCTGGTGGCCGCCGAGCTGCCCGCGGAGATAGGTCGATCGCGACCCGAGCGCGGGGGGCGTATCGATGCCGCCGGAGACCGCGAGATACGCGCGCACGCCGGAGGCCGCCGGGCCGAGGCGTAGCACGTCGCCCGGCTTCACCTCGAAGGTGGCCCAGCGGGGCATGGGCGCCCGATTGAGCGTGGCGGGCATCGCGGCCCCGGTCACCGCCACCCAGCGCGCGTCCGCGAGCTCGATGCGAGGTCCGATCAGCGTGCACTCGAGGGCCGCCGCGTCGTCGGGGTTGCCCACGAGCCGATTGGCGAGAAGGAACGCCTCGCGGTCCATGGGCCCGGAGGGCGGGACGCCGGCGCGCAGCGTTCCACGTCGGCCCAGGTCCTGCACCGTCGTTTGCGGTCCCGCATCGTGGATCAGGAGGTTCACTCCGTCCTCATGGGGGCGACGGTCACCCGGGGTGTATAGGTGCCGTCAGCCACGGCGGCGGCGATGGCATCGTACTCGGGGCGCGTGACCATGGTGAAGCGGACGTGATCGCCCGCGCGAAGGAGGATAGGATCGGTGGACCCGGGATCGTAGAGGCGCAGCGGCGTGCGGCCCAGCACCCAGAAGCCGCCCGGGCTCTCCACCGAGTAGATGCAGCATTGGATGCCGCCGATGCTCACGCTCCCGGGCGGCGTCTTGGTGCGCGGCTGGACGAGGCGCGGGATGAACAGGCGCTCCGGCATGCCCGTCATGTACGGCAGACCGGGGGTGAAGCCGACGAAGTAGACGTAGTAGTCGGCGGCGGCGTGAAGCCGCGCGACTTCGTCGGCGGGAAGTCCGATCTTCTCGGCGGCCGCCTCGAGCTCGAAGCCGAGGTCGCCCCCATAGCAGCACGGCACCTCCACCGTGCGCGCGGGCGGCAGCACCTCGGGGCGCGCCTCGCGCCACAGCGCGTGCAGGGCTGTCGTCAGCGCGTCCCAGCCGATCACGAGGGGATCGTAGTAGACGAGGAGCGAGCGATAGCTGGGAACGGTCTCGGTGACGCCGGTGACGCGCTGTCGCTGAATCAGGTACTCGAGGGCGAGGACCCGCGCATTGACCTCGCGGTTGATGTCGTCGCCGAGCTCCACCGACAGCGCGAGATCCCCGCAGGGGAGGAAGCGGGGCTCCGCGTAGATGGCCACGCCCTAGAGCGCGGCCAGCGAGCTATTCGGCACGTCGGTGATGAACATGTGCCCTGGGCTGTGCGTGATCATGAAGGCGGGCTTGGAGGCCAGCGCGACCGCCTGCGGCGTGACGCCACAGGCCCAGAACATCGGCACCTCTCCCGCCTCCACGCCCACGAAGTCGCCCCAGTCCGGCTTGGAGACGTCCTTGATCCCGAGCTGGGCGGGGTCGCCCACGTGCACGGGAGCTCCATGGGCGCCGGGGAAGCGCGCCGACGCCGTCACCGCCCTTGCCACCAGGTGGTGCGGAATGGGCCGCATGGAGACGACCATGGGCCCGTGGAATCGCCCGGCGGGCCGGCATTCGATGTTGGTCTTCCACATGGAGACGTTGCAGCCGCGATCCACGTGACGCAGCGGGATGCCGGCATCCATCAGCGCCCACTCGAAGGTGAAGGAGCAGCCGAGGAGGAAGGCGACGAGATCGTCGCGCCAGAAGGTCTTCACGTCCGTGACCTCGTCGGCGAGCACGCCGTCCTTGTAGATTCGGTAGCGCGGCAGGTCCGTGCGCAGGTCCGCCCCCGGGGCGACGCCGACCGGCTCGGGCGATCCCACATCCGTCACCTCGATGAGCGGGCACGGCCGCGGATTGCGCTGACAGAAGAGCAGGAAATCGTAGGCGTCGTCCCTCGGCAGCGCGGCCATGTTGGCCTGGACGAAGCCCGGCCCGAGGCCGGCGGTGACCCCGCTCAGCTTCCCGCTCCGCATATCGGCACGGATCTCTCTCGGGTGACGCCTGTCAATCGGCACGATGGCCTCCGCTCTCGGGTATCGCGATCTTCGGATCAGGGTAGGGCTCAGTCTACCTCAGAAGGCCGAGGGCGAGCCAGAGGCGGACCGCGCCGAAGGGCCGGCGCGCCACCCATCGGGTCACGAGGTGATGAAGTCTCGTAGCAAGGTCAGGGCGAAGAGGAGGCGCATCCCGTTGACGAGGACGTGCATGTGTTCCTCCGCCCCGCGCTCTCCCCGACTACGTGAGGTGGGTGAGCGTGGGCCAGAGCTCGGGGTTGCCGAGGACGTGCGGCTTCTCCCCGCGCAGCACGCGCAGCATCTCGGCGGTGACCTGCATCGCCGTGCCGCGGGTCGTCTCCTCGGTGACCCCGGCGATGTGGGGGCTCACGATCACGTTGTCGAGCTGGAGCAGGCGGCTGTCGGAGGAGACGGGCTCTTCCTCGAAGACATCGATGCCCGCCGCGCGGATCTTCCCGCTCTCCAGAGCCGCCCGGAGCGCCTCCTCGTCCTGCACCTTGCCGCGCGACGTGTTGATGAAGATCACCCCCGGCTTCATCTGGGCGATGGTGTCGGCATTGATCATGTGGTGCGTCTCGTCCGTGTGGGGGGTGTGACAGGTGACGACATCGGCCTGGCGAAGGAGCGACGCGAGATCGGACACCGGCTCGACGCCGCGCTGTCTCTGCTCGTCGGCCGGCACGTACTTGTCGTAGGCGATGACGCGCATGCCGAGGGCGGCGGCCGTCCTGGCCACGCGCCGACCCACGTTGCCCACGCCGATGATGCCGAGCGTCTTTCCGTTCATCTCGAGCAGGCCTTGCCAGCGGCTCTTGCCCCAGTCGGCGAGACGCGTGCGCTTGTCCACCACCACCGCCTGCTTGGCGAGGGCGAGCATGAGCATGATCGCGTGCTCGGCCACGGAGTTGGAGTTCGAGCCCGGAGCGTGGACCACGGGAATGCCCAGATCCGTGGCGGCAGGAAGGTCGATGGTGTCGAGGCCGACGCCGTGACGGCCCACCACCTTGAGCTGCTTGCACGCGGTCATCAGGGAGCGGGTGCACAGGGGCTTGGCCCGGAAGAGAATTCCCGAGGCGTCCTGGGCGACCTTCACCATGCCCGCCTCGGTCTCCTCGTTGGAGACGATCACGCGCGCTTCGCTCTCGAGCTGCTTGACGCCATCGGCATGGATGGGTCCGGCCAGAACGACGAGGGGCTTCATGGCTCTCCTCTCAGAGGGTGAGGGTCATCTGCATGATTCGGAGCGTCGGATTGGACTGGAGCGCATCGCGCCGTCCCGTGTCGGCGAACCCCAGCCGCTCGTACAATCGTGTGGCGGGGCCGTTGCCCTCGGTCACCCACAGGTCGAGACGCCCGAGCTTCCGCGAACGGGCCCACTCGATGGCGGCACCCAGCAGAGCCTGTCCCACTCCCCTGCCCCGGGACTCCGGCTCTACCCACATGCCCCCCACGTGGCCGGTCTCCGGGCGCACCTTGTCGAAGAGCCCGAAGGTCAGCCCGACGGCCCGACCATCCTCCTCCGCCACGAGCATCACCTGCCCACCCGGCACGGTCACCGACTCCGTGAGCCGGATCCAATGCGCATCGGGCTGGGCCTGTTCGTCGGCGAAGCGTCGCGCGAAGGCGTCCGGCGAGTCGGCGAGGGAGCGGAGCCGCAGCTCACGGAAGAGGGCCCACTCACGACGTTCGAGCTCGCGAATACGCATGGCAGGTCGTCACCGGACTACTTGGTCGCCACGAGGACGATGCGGGGCGACTCGAGGAGGAACGGCCGCCCGTCGAGGCCACCGAACAGCTCCACGTGGGACCACCGCTCGGGGCGGAGCATGCGCAAGAGCTCGTGGACGGAGTAGAGGCGGATCTCGAGCCGGCCGAGGTGGCGGCGCTCGTTCTCGAGCCACCAGTCCTGCCGGATCCGGCTCGTGCGGACATCGAGGTAGTTCTCGACGCGCGCCGTCCCTTCGGGCAGCCGTACCCTCTCCTCCGACGCCACGTCGCGGATGACGAAATCGCGATTGCGCGTGTCGAGCACGAAGGCACCCCCGGGCTTCAGGGCGGTGCAGAAGCGGTCGATGAGGAGGCGGTCTTCGTCGTCGGTGAAGAAGCCGATGCTCGAGAAGAGATTCAGGGCGAGATCGAACTCGCCGGAAAACTCCATGTCGCGCATGTCCTGCCGCACGAGCTGCAGGGGCAGTCCGGCCGCCGCCGCGCGCTCCTTCGCCCGCTGGAGCTCCGTCTCGGAGAGATCGACCCCGGTGACGTCGAAGCCGCGACGCGCCAGCGCCATCGCGTGCCGCCCGAAGCCACAGGGCGCGTCGAGGACACGGCCGGCCGAGGGCGGCGCCACGTGGCCGAGGATCCAGCCCACCTCGGATTCCGCGTCGGCCTCGGACTCGAGGCCCCGCGAGATGGTCGGCCACGCTTCATCGAAGAATCGGCTGTCGAACACGGGCGCATTATACAGAAAGTGGTGTATAAACGTCGGCGGCGCACAGCCTGGCGCGACGAGGAGAACGGGCAGAGATGACGACGCTGGTCACGGGCGCGTTCGGCTGCATCGGAGCGTGGGTATGCAAGCGGCTCCTCGAAGCGGGCGAGCGTCCCATCGCCCTCGACGTGGGCGACGATCCGTGGCGCCTGCGCATGATCGTGGGCCCCCACAGGTTGCGCGACCTCGTCATGGTCCAGGGCGACATCACGGACCGCGACGGCGTGTCACGCGTGGTGGGCGAGCACCAGGCCGAAAGGATCATTCACCTCGCGGCCTGGCAGGTGCCCCTCTGCCGCCAGGACCCGTCGCGCGGCGCGCTCGTCAACGTCGTGGGGACCGCGAACGTGTTCGAGGCGGCCAAGGCCCACCGCGATCGCGTGAGCCGCGTCACCTACTTCTCCTCCGCCGGCGTCTTCGGCCCGCCCCATCTCTACGGCCCGGGGCCGGTGACGGACGACTCACCGCCCCGGCCCGCCACCCATTACGGTGTCTACAAGGTCGCCAACGAGGAGACGGCCCGCATCTACTGGGAGGAGCACAAGATCCCGTCCACGGCCTTCCGGCCGCTGACGGTGTACGGGCCGGGACGCGATTTCGGTCTTACCGCCGACCCGACTCTGGCCATGAAGGCGGCCGTGCTCGGCCGTCCCTTCCAGATCCGGTGGGGCGGCGCCACGGATTTCATCTTCGCCGACGACGTGGCGCGGGCGTGTGTGGCCGCCTCGACGGCCACCCTGGACGGGGCTCGCGTGTACAACCTTCATGGCGAATCGGCAACGGTCGCCCACCTCGCGCGCTCGATCGAAGAGGCCTGGCCGAGCGCCAAGGGGACGATCACCCACCTCGACCAGCCCATTCCATTCCCGTCGGAGCTGGCCGATGCCGGCTACCAGCGGGATCTGGGCCCGGCGCCGCGCACCGGGATCACGGACGGCATCCGCCGCACGCTCGACGAATTCGCCGCCCTCCACAAGGCCGGCGGGCTGGACGCGCGCGAGCTCGAACCCGCCCCGTGACCCCTCCGCTCACGCTGCGTGCGGCCGGCGCGAACGGGGGCGAGCTGGCCGGCCGCTACGACTTCTTCATGCCCGTCATCGCCTTTCCCGTGGTCACCTCCACCACCGACCCGTTCTCGAGGCTGATGCGATAGATCTCGCGCACCACGTTGCCGGCGAAGCCGATCTCCACAATGGACACGTCCCGGAACGACGTGTTGATCCCCTCGGGAAGGATCTTGTTGAACTCGTCCGCCGCCTGCTTCATGGAGGCCTGGAGAGAGGGGGAGAACCCGGTCATGCTGTAGACGAGCGTGTTGTGAGGATTGTGGGCGCGGATCTCCTTGCCGTCCTTCACCACGTTGACTCCGCTCACCCCCATGGTCCGCGTGAGCTCCTTGGCCGCATCGCTCATGTTCGCGTAGACGGGGCCGGTACAGCGTGGCAGGGGGCCGTCACGGAAGGGGGTGAGCGCCGCCGTGGCCACGGTGTTGTACGCCATCATGTCCTCGAAGCTCTGCCCACTCTTCACGATCCCGAGATCGAGCCACCACGGACGACCCGCGCCCTTGGAGGCCTCGGTGGTGTAGAAGTCCTTCAGGGTGATGGTGAGGACGGGGGGAATCTTGGGAAGGGCGTCGAGCATCTTCCTGGGCGTGGTGGAATCGGCGCTGTGCACGTGTACCACCGTCACGTGAGGAATGTTGGAGGTCTCGGCCTCGCTCTTGAGCCCCAGGCTCATGAGCTTCTCCTTGAGCGGCCCGCTGATCCTGGCCGCGAGAACATCCGTCGCGTCCTTGGGCAGCTTGTACACCAGACCGTAGGTCGCCTTGTGCTCGCGGAACTCGGGCTTGCCCAGCGAGCTGTTGTCGATAGCCTGCGTCTGGCCGGTAGCCATGGCCGCGCCCATGACCATGAGAAGTCCGATCACCAGTGTCGGCAAGACCTTCATGGAGCATTCTCCTCTGTCGAGGGGTGGAGAGGGCGGTCTCTACGGGAAGCGCTCCCAGTGGCTCAGGCTCTGCCACGTCACGGGCGAGCGCGGCCGGATCGCCGAAGGCTGGCGGGGAGCCGCGTAGCCCAGACAAATGAACATCTCGGGGCTCAGACCCTCGGGAAGATTGAGAATCGCCCCGACGGCGGCGCGGCTGAACGATGTGACGAGACCGGCGCCCAGGCCCAGCGAGTGGGCGGCGAGCAGCATGGTCTGGGCCGCGGTGCCCACGTCGACGTAGAGCCCTTTGGCGGTCGGTAGCATCCCGAACGAGCGGGCCCGCGGCCCGTCGATGCAGATCACGATGACGGCCTGGGGACGCTGGAACATTCCCGGCGAGGCCATGCGGAGCAGTCGGAGAGTCATGGGGTCCTGCACGGCCACGAAGCGGTGAAGGCGTCGGTTGCCGCCGCTCGGGGCCCAGCGCGCCGCCTGCAGCATCTCCTCGACCAGCGCGCGATCGACGGGCGCCTCGGTGAGCGCCCGTGCCACACGGCGGGTGCGGATCGCCTCGAGCACGGCATTGGTCACGGCGCGCTCCCGCGGGGACCGAAGTGGCTGACGAGGTGTTCGCCCACGGCCCGACAGACCACGTCGAGCTGGGCTGCATACTTCGTCGGATCTACGGAGCGCAGGGCGGCGTCGGGCAGTTCCTTGAGCGGCCCCGCGAGGAGGCCGCGTGTTCCCGGCGATGCGCGCTCGGTCATGAAATCGGCCAGCCGGCCCGCCGCCGTGAGCATGCGCAGCGGCCCGTATTCCGCGGCCTCGTCGAGCTGGGTCCTCGCGGCCGTGATGAGGAAGGCCAGGAGCTCCAGCGCCTCGTCTTCTGTCAGCACCATTGCCGATGGCATGTCGTGACTCCTCTCGCCCGCCTTCGGGGGAGAGGCGAAGGATAGCGCAGGCGGCAGGACTCTCCAAGTGGGGTGTCCCCGCCTCGGCGAGGCCGAGGTCAGGGGCGGTCGAAGGCGACGCAGTCGAGGATCGGGCGCGCGAGCAGCGAGCGGAAGGCCACCGCCTCGCCGATCACGATGACCGCCGGCGAAGGGAGCGGGGCACGGTCGGCCGTGTCGCCGAGAGTCCCCACCACGATCTCTTCCGCCGCGGTCGTTCCGCGGTGAATCACCGCCACCGGCGTATCGGCCGAGCGCCCCCCGGCCAAGAGCCGGCAGGCGATGCGCGGGAATGCTCCCACGCCCATCAGGATGACCAGCGTGTCCACGGCAGTGGCGAGACGCTCCCAGTCGACCGCCGACCCCGGCTTGGCCGGATCCTCGTGGCCTGTCACGACCGCGAAAGAGGAGGCGAGGGCGCGGTGGGTGACGGGGATGCCGACGGCCGCGGGCACGGCGAGAGCCGAGCTCACACCCGGCACCACTTCCACCGCCACTCCCGCCCGCGCGCAGGCCAGGACTTCCTCCCCTCCCCTGCCGAAGACGAAGGGATCTCCGCCCTTGAGACGAACCACGAGTCGACCGGCCTCGGCATGGTGGATCAAGATCGAGTTGATGGCCGACTGCTCGAGGCAGTGGCGACCCGCCGATTTGCCCGCGAAGATCCGGAGCGCGCCCCCGGGCGCCTCCTCGATGAGCGCGGCGCCCACGAGCTGATCGTACACGACGACGTCGGCGCGACGCAGCCATCGGAGCCCCTTGACCGTGATCAGGTCGGGATCGCCCGGTCCCGCGCCGACCAGCACCACCCGTCCCCTAGACACCCAGCCGCTCCAGCAGGCGAGTGCGGGCCTCGGCCGTTCGGCCCGCCGCGGCGAGCCGTCTCAGCTCGCCGTCGAGGGCTTTCCGCCAGCGCTCGGCGTCGAGGGAGATGCCGCCTTCGCGAAGCGTGCGCCGGACCTCGGCCATGACATCGGTCAGCGCCGCCACGTCGCCCGGAAGCAGGGCTTCCAGCTCCTCGCGCACGAGACGCGCCATGGTCGGACTGGCTCCGCCCGTCGACACCGCCACCGTCAAGGCGCCACGCTTGAGCACGGAGGGGAGGATGAAATCGCAGCGGGCCGGATCGTCGGCGCAATTGATCAGGATGCCGCGCTCACGGCACTCCGCCGCCACGAGGGCGTTCACGGACATATCATCGGTGGCGACCATGACCAGCACGAATCCGGCCGCGTCTCCCGCCACGTACTCGCGGGGCCGCCACCGGAAGCGCGCATCGGTGGCCAGGCCCAGGAGCCGATGAGTCAGCGACGGGCTCACCACGGTCACGCGCCCGCCCGCTTCCAGCAGCCCCTCCAGCTTCCGCTCGGCCACCGCCCCGCCGCCCACGACCAGACAGGGACGGGCCGAGAGGTCGAGCATCACCGCATAGACGAAGCGCGGAGCGTCCGATGGGCTCACGGCGAGACCTTCGATGGCGACTCCGGAGGGGGCAACGGCGAATCCGGAGGACCCGATGGCGAATCCGGAGAAGGCAACGGCGAGTCCGGAGGGGGCAACGGCGAATCCGGAGGACCCGATGGCGAGTCCGGAGGGCCCGATGGCGAATCCGGAGGAGGGGCCTGGCGCTCCGGCCGCGGGAAGAAGCGGATCAGCCGCTCCAGCACCTGAGGGAGCTCGTCGCACGGCACGTCTTCCATGATGCGCGTGCCCGCGCGCGGGTCCTGGCCACCGCGGCCGCCCACGAAGATGTGGACGCCGTCCACGATCTTGCCGTCCGCCCTCACCTTGCATCCCTGGAGCCCGATGTCCGCCGTGTGATGGTTCGCACACGAGGCGGGGCAGCCGGACCAGCGCACGGTGATAGGCCGGGTTCTGCCGACATGCTTTTCGAAGTCCTTGGCGAGGGCCATGGCGCGCGTCTTGGTGTCGATGAGGGCCAGGTTGCAGAAGTCCGTGCCCGTACACGACACGAGGCCGCGCCGGACTTCGGAGGGGTTGTACGGAAGCTCCTTCACCAGCGGTTCCTGGGTCAGGTCGCCGAGTCGCGCGTCGGGCACGTGGGGCAGGAGCACGTCCTGCGACGGCATGAACCTGAGCTCGCCCCGCCCGTAGCTGTCGGCCAGTCGCGCGAGCTCGTCGAGCTGGTCGGCGGTGACGCGTCCGACCGGCGTTTTCAGCCCGACATAGTTGAGGCCCGGCTGGCGCTGGCGGAAGACGCCGATGTGGTCGCTGTGGGTGGCCCCGCGCGCGTCGCTCCCCGCCCTCGGCAGAGCCCGCACCAGACGCGTCTCGAGCTCCTTGCGAAAGCGATCGGCGCCCCACTCGCCGAGCAGAAAGGCCAGCCGCGACTTGCTCCGCGACTCGCGCGGGCCGAAGTCGCGGAATATGAGCGCGATGGCCGCGCAGACTTCCGCGGCCTCCTCCGGACGCACGAAGGCGTCGAGCGGCTGGGCCACCGTGGGCCCGCCCGAGCCCTGCTTGCCCCCGACGGCCAGATTGAAGCCCGCCACCTCCCCGGCGGCGATCTCCGCCAGGGCGGGCGTCATGGAGATGTCCTGGGTCTCGCCGCCGGTGCAGTGCTCGCGGCAGCCGGTGATGGTGACGTTGAACTTCCTCGGCAGATTGGTGAACTCCTTGTTGCCGAGAAAGATGCGCTGGAACTCGCGCGCGATCGGCGCCGTGTCGATGAGCTCCCCCGGGGTCAGCCCGGTGGCCGGGCAGCCGATGATGCCCCGGATATTGTCCATGCCCGTCTGAAGACTCGACAGTCCCGCGGCCTCGAGACGCGCCATGATCTCCGGCACCCGCTCCACGGTGACCCAGCGGAGCTGCAGCTGCTGTCGCGTCGTGATGTCGGCGATGGTCCGCCCCGACTCGCGGGTGAGGCGGGCCAGGAGCCTGACCTGCGAGGCGCTGACCACCCCATTGGGCATGCGGATGCGCATCATGGCGTGCCCGGGCGTGGGGCGGCGCATGAAGACGCCCACCCACTTGAGCCGCTCTTTGTCGTCGTCGCCGATGGTCTTCCAGCCCTCGCGGGCGAAGCGGACGAGGTCATCCTGGATCTCGAGCCCGTCCTTCTCCGCCTTGAGCGCTTCTATCTTGTTCATCGGCGGCCATCGCTCAGAGAGCGGATCCGGACGGCGCAGGCCTTGAGCTCCGGCTGCTTCGACAGCGGATCGCGCGCAGACAGCGTCAGGTTGTTGGCGGCCTTGTAGAAGCCCCACTGCCGCCCCCAGTGAAAGGGGAGGAAGCACGTGCCCTGGCGAATGGTCTCGCTCACCCGCGCCTGGGCCACCGCCTTGCCCCGCCGCGACGTGATCTCGACGAAATCCCCGTCGTGGATGCCCGCCCGCTGGGCGTCCCGCAGGTTGACCTCGACGTGCGGCTCGGGCGTGCGCCCGGCGAGCGCCGGCGACTTGGCCGTGCGTGTCAGCGTATGCCAGTGATCGCGCACGCGTCCCGTGGTCAGCGTGAGCGGGTACGCCGCGTCCGGGGGCTCGACCGGCGGGTGGTGCTCGACAGGGATGAGCCGGGCGCGGCCGTCGGCGGTCGGGAAGCGCGCGTCGCCATAGAGCCTGGCCGTCCCCGGATGTCCCGGGCCCGGCACCGGCCACTGGAGCGGTCCCTCGTTCCTGAGGCGCTCGTGGCTGACGCCGGAGCAGTCACAGGCCGTCCCTGCCGTCAGCGCCGCGAACTCGTCGAAGATCTCGGCCGCGCTCTTGTACGCGAAGGCATCCTTGAAGCCCAGCTCGCGTGCCACCCGGGTCACGATGACGGCATCGGGCAGCGCCTCACCCGGAGGCTCGACCAGCTTCGGCAGGTAGGTCAGGCGCCGCTCCGAATTGGTCATGACGCCGTCCTTCTCCGGCCACTGCGCCGCGGGCAGCAGCACGTCGGCGAAGCGTGTGGTCTCGGTCGGGTGATAGGCGTCCTGGACGATGACGAGCTCGGCCTGGCGCAGGGCCTTCTCCACGAGGTCGAGATCGGGCATGGACGCGGCCGGATTGGTGCAGAGGATCCAGATCGCGCGGACGGAGCCGTCGCGGAGACCCTCGAAGATCTCGAGCGCCGACCGGCCGGGCGCTGATCCGATCCTGCCCGCGGGAACGGCCCAGTGCCGCTCCACGACGGCGCGCGCCGCTGCGTCGCCAACATGCCGGTAGCCGGGCAGCAGGTGCGCGAGACCGCCCGTCTCGCGCCCGCCCATGGCATTGGGCTGGCCCGTGAGGGAGAAGGGCCCCGCCCCGGGCCTGCCGATCTGGCCCGTCGCCAGGTGCAGGTTGAGGATCGCCGTGTTCTTGTCCGTGCCGACATGGCTCTGGTTGACACCCATGCTCCAGAGCGTCATGGCCCCGCGCGCCCCGCCGAAGCGGCGGGCGGCGGTGACGATGATGTCGGCCGACAGCCCCGTCACCGCCGCGGCGTGCTCGGGAGGGCAGCGCGCGATCGCCGGCCTGAGCGCGGCCCAGCCGCTCGTGCGCCGCGCCACGAAATCCGGATCGAGGAGCCCGTCCTTCCAGAGCACGTGGAGCATGGCGTTCAGGAGGGCGATGTCCGAGCCCGGCCGGAGCGGCAGGTGCAGATCGGCGATGTCGGCCGTCTCCGTCCAGCGCGGATCCGCCACGATGACCACCACCTCGTCGGGCGACGCGAGCTTCCGCTTCCGGATGCGTTTCCAGGTCACCGGGTGGCAGTCGGCGGTGTTCGTGCCGATCAGGAAGAAGCAGTCGGCCGCCTCGATGTCGGCATAGGCGCCCGGCGGGCCGTCGGATCCCAGCGAGCGCGCATAGCCGGCGGCGGCCGACGCCATGCAGAGGCGCGAGTTCGTATCGAAGTTGTTGGTGCCCAGGAAGCCCTTGGCGAGCTTGGAGGCGACGTAGTACTCCTCGGTGAGGAGCTGTCCCGAGCCGTAGAAGGCGATCGCGTCCGGGCCATGGGCGGCGACGATCTCGCGGAGCCGGTCGGCGACGAAACGCACGGCGAGCTCCCACGGGGCGCGGGCGGGATCGGCGTCGCGCCGGGCCCGCATCTGCGGGTAGAGCAGGCGGTCCGGGGTGCGCAGGGCAGGCGGCAGGTGAACCGCTTTGGCGCAGACGTCGCCCAGGCTCGACGGATGCTCGGGATCGCCCTTGACGCGCTTCACCGCTCCGTCCTCTATCTGAACGAGAAGTCCGCAACCGACACCGCAATACGGGCACAGCGTCCGGTGCCACTCTGCAGGTCCGCCGCTCCGAGCGCCGGCTTCGCCGGCACAACCCGGCTCTCGGGGGGAGGCTCCGGAAGGGGGGCGGAGCCCCCCTCCGAGGAGATCAAGCATGGGCGCGCTCCTCGAGGAAGCCCACGACTGCGTCGCGGAGCTCGAAGTACTCCGCCGTGGCGACGATCTCCTCGCGCCGCCGCGGGCGTGGGAACGGCACGGGCAGGATCTCCCCGATGGTGGCGGCCGGTCCGCTCGTCATCATCACGATGCGGTCGGCAAGGAGAAGCGCCTCGTCCACGTCGTGAGTGACCATGATGACGGTCTTCCGCTCCGCCTCCCACAGCGTCATAAGCTGGTCCTGGAGGTCCATGCGCGTGAGCGCGTCCAGAAGGGAGAAGGGCTCGTCCAGGAGGAGCAGCCGCGGCTCGAGGGCAAAGGCGCGGGCGATGCCCACGCGCTGCTGCATGCCCGCCGAGAGCTCGCGCGGATAGCGGCTCCCCTGCCCCGCCAGACCGACGGCGTCGAGATACGGCTCGGCCTCGGCGGCGGCGGCTCCGCGCCGGACCTGGTCGAGCGAGAGGCGGACATTGTCCCGTACGGAAAGCCACGGCAGGAGCGTCGCGGACTGGAACACCACGCCGCGGTCGGTGCCAGGCCCGCTGACCTCGCGTCCCGCGATGACGACGCCGCCCGTGGTCGGCTGATTCAGCCCCATCACGATGGACAGCACCGTGGACTTGCCGCAGCCCGAGTGACCCACGATACAGACGAACTCACCCTCGCCGACGTGCAGCGTGAAGTCGCGGACGATCTCGGCGGGGCCGGCGGGAGTGGGGTACGTCTTGCCCAGCTGGGCGATCTCGACAAAGCGTCGGGGGAGCGGCGCCACGCCTCCCCCAGGCCCCCCCACCGCATCCGTCCGCACCGCTCCTGGCTCCATGACCTCTCGTGGCTCAGGCCGCGCCACGCCGGCAGGCGCGGAGGAACTCGACGATGCCGAGCCGCGCCTTCTGGTAGGCGGGGGTCAGGCTCATGTGCCGCCGGTGGCGAGGCCGTTCGAGACCGACCTCGATAACCGGGCCCAGAACCGCGCCCGGGCCCGGCGTCATCGGGTAGATGCGGTCGGCGAGCAGAATGGCTTCGTCCACGTCATTCGTGACCAGGATGACCGTGGTGCGCCGCTCGCCCCAGATTCGCAAGAGCTCGTCCTGGAGGGTCGCGCGGGTGAGGGCGTCGAGGGCGCTGAAGGGCTCGTCCATGAGGAGAAGCTTGGGTCGCATGGCGAGGCCGCGCGCCACCGCCACGCGCTGGCGCATGCCGCCCGACAGCTCGCGCGGCCGCTTCCACTGCGCGGGCGTCAGGTTGACGAGGGCGATGAAGTCCTCCGTGAGCCGTCTCCGCTCGGCGGCGCCGATACGGTGATTCACCGCGTCCACGGCGAGGGCGACGTTGTCGTAGACGCTGAGCCACGGCAGGAGGGAATACTGCTGAAAGACCATGCCCCGCTCGGGGCCGGGGCCGGTCACCGGCGCGCCGTCGAGGACTATGCTGCCCGCATCGGGCCGGATGAGCCCGCCGATCAGAGACACGAGGGTGGTCTTGCCCGAGCCCGAATAGCCCACCACCGCGACGAACTCACCCTCTTCGAGCGAGAGGTCGACGCCGCCCAGCACGCGGGTGGCGCCGGACGAGGTGGTGAAGGACTTCTCGACGCCCCGGACGTCCAGGTACGGCATTGTCTAGCGGCGGGGGCCTCGACACGGCCACCGCCCTCCCCCCCTCTTGCGCCCGCGCGCGCACGAGGCGCGCGCTACGGCGGTCGACAGCCCGTCGTGGTGCCTCCTTCCGTCGTGCATCATGTCGAGCGGAATCTCGCTTCGACGAGGCCCATCAGGCGGTCCAGCACGAAGCCGATGGCGCCGATGGTGATCACGGACAGGATGATGTGTGAGTAGACGAGGCTGTTGTATTCCTGCCAGAGGAAGCCTCCCACGCCGGGCGTCCCCGTGAGCATCTCCGCCGCCACGATGACGAGCCAGGCCAGACCGAGGGAGAGCCGGTAGCCCGTGAACACGTAGGGCAGCGAGGCCGGGATGATGATCTTGGTCATCATCTTGAACTTGGAGAGCTTGAGCACCCGGCCGACATTCAGGTAGTCCTGGCTGATACCGCTCACGCCGACCGCCGTGTTGATGACGGTGGGCCACATGGCGCAGAGGGCGATGGTGAAGACCGCCGCGGGCTCGGACTTCTGGAAAACCACGAGTCCGAGCGGCAGCCAGGCCAGCGGCGAAATCGGCCGCAGGAACTGGATGATGGGGTCGAAGGCCGAGTGGAAGCCGCGCGACAGCCCGAGGAGGAAGCCGATGGGCGTGCCGATGGCCAGCGCCAGGAGATAGCCCTTGGCCACGCGCACGAGCGAGTAGAAGGCCAGCCGCCCGATGCCCTGGTTCATCTCGCCGTCCTTGAAGAAGGGCTCGAAGATGTAGCGCTTCGACTCGGTCCAGGTCTTCCAGGGCGAGGGCAGATCGGCCGCGACCGTGTGGCTCACCACGGTCCAGAGCACCAGCACGGCCGTCAGGCCGAGGAAGGGCAGGAGGAAGCGGGCGGTGGAGCCACGCGACATGGTCGGCCTCCTAGGCCATGGAGTTAACGGCGAAGCCCTTGGCGTACTCTTCGGGCTTGGCGGGATCGAAGGCGACACCGTCGAAGAGCGTTTCCTTCTTCATGTCCTCGCGGGGCGCCTCGATGCCCATCTCCTTGGCGACCTCGCGGTAGATGTCGGGCCGATGGACGCGGTCCACGATGCCCTTGTAGTCGGGGGCCTCCTTGACCATGCCCCAGCGCCGGAACTGCGTCAGCCACCACACCCCGTGCGACTTCTGGGGAAAGGTGGTGTAGCGGTCGTAGAACGTCATGTAGTACTTGTCCTTCTCCTTCCGCCCGTCGCCGTAGTCGTAGTCCCCGAGCAGGCGCCCGAGGATGATCTCCTTGGTGGTGTTGACGTATTGCGGCTGCGCCACCGTCTCCGCGAGCTTCGCGCGGTTCTCGAGCTTGTCGGCCCACTGGCTCGCCTCGATGATCGCGCGCATGCAGGCCTTGACGGTCTTGGGATGCCTGGTGGCGAACTCCTCGGTGAACCCGAGCACCTTCTCCGGGTGGTCCTTCCAGATCTGCTGGGTGGTGATGGCCGTGAAGCCGATGCCGTCGGCGATGGCGCGGGCGCCCCAGGGCTCGCCGACACAGTAGCCGTCCATCTTGCCCACCTTCATGTTGGCGACCATCTGCGCGGGCGGAATGGTGATGAGGGTCGTGTCCTTGTCGGGATTGATCCCGCCCGCGGCGAGCCAGTAGCGGATCCACATGGCGTGGGTGCCGGGCGGATACGTCATGGCGAAGGTGAGCGGGCTGCCCTTGCCCTTGGCGTCCATCACCGCCGGCTTGAGCTGCTGGGGGGTCTTGACCCCCTTGTCGAGCAGAGCCTTGTTGAGCGTGATGGCCTGCCCGTTCCGGTTGAGGTACATCGGGATGACCATGGGTCTGACGGGCGAGCCCTGCAGCCCCATGGTCGAGGCATACGGGATGCCAAGCAGGATATGGCTTGCCTGGTTCTCGCCGAGCGAGAGGCGGTCGCGGATCACGGCCCACGAGGCCTCCTTGGAGATCGTGGACTCGATGCCGTACTTCTTGAAGAGGCCGAGCTCGTGCGCCATCACGATCGACGAGCAATCGGTGAGCGCGATGATGCCGAAACGCATCTTCGGAGTCTCGGGACCGTCGGCCGCGTATGCGCCGCCCGTCCAGCCCGCGGGCAGGCCGGCCAGCAAGGCGCCGGCAACCGTGGTCTTGAGGAACTCTCGCCGGGTCGTGAGCATGAGCATGTGGTCCCCTTTTCGAAAAAAAAGACGCCGATTCCTCTCGGAACCGGCGTCGTCGCCGTATGGCAGACCCGCCGCGGCGCAGGTCACGGGAATGCTTGAGCAACGCGTGTGCCACCGGCCGCCATCCCGCGTGGCAACGCGTAAGGTCCTGCCGAATCAGGTCAGCGTGAAGGGTGCCTACGACGTGGGCTGCTCAAGAACCGCGCTCGCCGGGCTCCGACTGACTCTTTGGTGATCACCGAAGCTCGAAGGGAACGGAGACGACGCCTGCTCGACCTACGCTCGAGGATGCGACTGTACTCCTCAGATGCTGGCGACGATCGAGGCGGCTACTTGAAGATCGAGGCGCTTACTTAATGGCCCCGGCGGTGAGGCCGGAGACATAGTAGTCGAGAAAGAAGACGTAGAGGATCACGATGGGCACCGAGCCCAGGATGGCGCCCGCCATGAGCTCGCCCCAGAAATAGATGTCGCCGCGGATCAGTTCGCTGGTGACCCCCACGCTGGCGGTGATCTGATCCGACGAGGAGGTGAAGGTCAACGCGTAGATGAACTCGTTCCACGACAGCGTGAAAGCGAAGAGCGCGGCGCAGACCAGCCCGGGGACGGCGATGGGGAGCACGATGCGCCAGAGGGCCTGTATGCGCGTGGCCCCGTCGACCATGGCGCACTCCTCGACCTCTTTGGGGACGGTGCGGAAGTAGCCCATGAGGAGCCAGGTGCAGAATGGCACGAGGAAGGTGGGGTACGTCAGCACGAGCGCCCACTTCGAGTCACCGAGCCCCACCCAGTTCACGACCTGCGCCAGCGGCAGGAACAGGAGCGTCGTGGGCACGAGATAGGTCACGAAGATGCCGGTGCCGAAGGTGCCAACGCCGAAGAACTTGAGCCGGGCCAGAGCGTAGGCGGCGACCGTCCCGATGGCCACGGACGCGGTGGTGGCAAGCGCGGTCACGAGCAGGCTGTTCTTGGTCCAGGTGAGGAACTCGGTTTCCCAGAGCAGCTTGCTGTAGTGCTCGAGCGTCGGGGCCTGGCGGATGATGAGCGGCGCCGCGTGCCGGTCGTAGAGTTCGCGGTCCTGCTTCAGCGAGGTCAGCGTCATGTGGTAGAAGGGGAACAGCGCGAACACGAGGAAGGGCAGGAGCGCCACATGCCGCATCGTCTTGGTCAGCAGAGGGCGCTTCGCCACCGCCATCAGTAGGCCTGTTTCCGCACGAAGCGGAGCTGCGCCCAGACCACGAAGACCAGCAGCGGGAAGAGGTACAGCGACACCGCCGCGCCTTCGCCGATGCGCCCGGTATCGATCCCCAGCACGCGCGACAGCGTGGCGAAAAGGTGGGTGGAGTTGATGGGCCCCCCGCGGGTCAGCACGTAGACGATGTTGAAGTCGCTGAACGTGAAGATGGTGGAGAAGAGCACGACCACGGCGAGCACCGGCTTGAGCAAGGGCAGGGTGATGTGCCAGAAGCGGGCGTTGGCACCGGCGCCGTCGGCCTCTGCCGCCTCGTAGAGCTCCTTCGGGATGGCCACGAGCGCGGCCAGGATGCTGATGGCGAAGAAGGGCAGGCCGCGCCAGATATTGACCGTGATCACCGCGGCCATGGCGAAGTGCTTCTGGCCGAGCCAGTTGGGCCCGGGCGGGTCCATGAGCCCGACCGCGATGCCGGTCCAGTTGACCACGCTGTGAGCCGAGTTGAACATCCACCACCAGCCGAGCGTGCTGAGCGCGGTGGGAATGACCCAGGGCAGGAGCACCGCGCCGCGGATCATCCGCTTGAACCAGAGCTGCTCGTTGAGCAGGAGCGCCAGCGCGATGCCCATCACGATCTTGAAGAAGACCGCGATGCCGGTGAACACGAAGGCGTTCTGGAAGGTCTGACGGAACGCGTCGCTCTCCCACAGGCGCACGAAGTTCGTGATGCCGATAAAGTGACTCGGCCGGCCGATGAAGGCGTCGGAGAGGGAGAAATAGAGCGCCATCAGGAACGGATAGGCGACCAGGAGGAGCAGCAGGAGCAGGGCCGGTGTCACGAACACCGGCCCGAGGATGGACTCCCGGTCGAGCCAGCGGCGCACCCGCTCGGTTACTCGCGGGCGGCCCCGCGGTACCGGGATCTCGTCGACTCTAACCGCCATGCTCGCCGATCACCATCCCTGTGTGCTTCGCCGTTCTCGTAGTCGTCTCGCCTGGGGCTGCGGATCTCATAGCGGGCTGCGGCTCACCCAGCAACGATCTTCTTCATCTCGACCTCGGCCCAGACGATGGAGTCTTTCGTCGAGGTCCCCGTCACCGCCTTCGCGATCATGTTGGGCAGTATGTAGGAGTTGGTGATGAGCTGGATCTTGTCCGAGGGCGGGGCCGGCCAGCCGTAGGTGTGGTACTGCACGCCCTCGCCTCTGAGCGCGGCGTATTTGGGATCGGTCTTCAGCACCGGGTGATCCTGGAGCTTCTCATAGACGGGGAGGTTGAACGCATCGCCCGACATGATCCACTCGTTGTAGACCTCGGGCTTGCCGATCAGGTACCGGATCCACTCCTTGGCCGGCTCGACGTTCTTCGAGAACTTCCAGATGCAGATCGAGCGGGGGACGTCCGTCTCGTGGCGGCCCTGTGGCCCGGCGAGGCTCCGGTGGTGGTTGATGCCGTCGGCGGTCACGAGCTTGCGCTGCTTCGCTATGATGTAGGCGCTCACCGGATTGTGGATCCACCCGGACTTGCCCTCCTGGATCGACTGGTTGTTGCTGGCGTCCGACCACGACAGCACCTCGGGCTCCATGCAGTCGCGGAACATCTTCTTGTACCACTCGATCGTTTGCACCGTCGCCGGCGAGTTGATCCGGACCGTCTTGCCATCCTTGTCCACTTCCATGCCCCCGAACGACCACAGCACGGGGCCGGCCGTGGAGATCGAGTCGTAGTTCTGGCTGATGGGGATGCCTACGGGATTACCCATCTTCTTGAGTTCCTTGCCGACCACGTAGAGGTCCTCCCACGTGTCCGGGACCTTGAGGCTCGCCTTCTTGAAGAGGTCCTCGCGGTAGGTGGCCACGAACATGCCGTGGTACTGCGGCACCCCTCTCCAGGCGCCGTTGACGTAGGCCCCCTCGTACGCGGAGGAGAGCGCCTTGCCGTACTTCTTCTCGAGCTCGGCGACCAGGTCAGAAACGTCCAGGAGCTGGGGCTCGTACAGCCACGGGAAGTGCATGCGCATTTCGACCAGGTCGTGGCCGGCCTGAGTCTGCACCTCGGAGGCGTACTTGGCCTGCTGCGGGCCCATGTGTGAGATGCCATCGATCCGGATCTTGATGCCGGTGTCTTTGGTGAAGCGCTGGGCGATCTCCAGCTGTTTCTTGTCCATCGCGGGGGCGAAATTGTTCCAGCAGAGATACGAGATCTCCCGCTGCTGGCCCCGCGCGGGCGGCACGCCGGAAGCCAGAATCCCGGCCAGGCCAGCGCCCGTTGCGGTCAGAAACTGTCGGCGGTTCACTGAATGCATGAGGTTACTCCTCCTTCTCGTCGTTGAGAGCGGGCGGGACATGGACCTAAAGTAACTGCCGATCTGTGTCGGGCAGCCCGGATCGTGTGACGCCGCGCCGGACTTGCTGTCGCGGACCGCCCCGCTTCAGTGGCCGATCGGCACGATCTGCCCTGCCGCGTCGAACGGCAGCGCCCGTGCCTCCCCGACGATCTCGAGGTCGGGGCGCTTCTGGATGTCCGGGAGAAAGGCCTCGGAGCACTCGATCTCCCCGATCATCAGCGTGTTCTTGATGCGGATGACCCGCGCCTGCTCGGGCTTGGTCAGCCCGATGCAATTGAGCGCGCTCTCCACGGCTTCCCGGTCGGAATCGAACGTCAGAGGCAACTTGGCGCCGTTGGGGGCGCAGGCGGTCAGGCTGTTGATGGCCGTCTTCTTCCAGTCGATCTTCTCCGCGAGCCGCCGGGTCGTGAAGTCGGCATTGCCGATCCCGGTGGCGTTGCCGCCACTGTCCTCGGTCAGGTCGAGGGCCACGATCCACAAGATCTTCGGATCGCTGGGGAAGGGTTCGTGGGGGTTCGACGGCCGGCCGATGACATTGGTGTCCATGCCGGAGCCGGAAATGTTCTTGCCCACCTCCTCCACCACGAGCACGTCGATGGGGGAGAAGGGCAGGCGCGCCATCCACTCCCGCGCGTCCTTGAGCAGCCGCCGCTCGCCCGCCTCGAGGTTTTCCGCGCTGAACGCCTCGACCACCGCCGTCTCGTCGTAGCCGTTCTCGACCACGCCGAGCCCGAAGCCGATCCGGGCCTTGGCGAGCATCTCCCGCCCCACCGCCGTGATGACCGTCTCGTAGCCGTGGGTGACGTTCGCCTGGTGGTATTGCGTGGCTCCCCGATACTTCCCGAGGCCGATCGTCATCATCTTGAAGAGCCCCGACTCGATGGAGCCTTTGAAATCCGTGTGCGGCTTGACGCGATTGACGATGCCGATCCAGTCCGCCTCGGAGGCGATCCGGTCGCACCACACCGGCATGCCCAGAGCCTCCCCGGCCTGGACCACGTCCATGCTGGCCCGGAGCGGGCAGCCCATGGCCCCCTCGGTGATCCCGTAGTGCGCGAGGATCTCCAGCTGCCCCTCGGCGGTGGCGCCGCCGTGGCTACCCATGGCGGGAAAGACAAAAGGCTTGGCGCCGAGGTCCTTCAGGTAGTCCACGACCGCGCGGACGATGACGGCGATATTCGCGACGCCTCGGCTGCCCGCTCCCACGGCGACCGTGTCACCCCGCTTGACGGGCAGGCTGGCCCTGGACATCGTGGCTCGGACTCCGGCCGGGATGTCTGCCAGGCGGTCGCGGTGGAAGGACTGCCTCACCCTGTACATCCGGGGCAGCGGCATGGCGGGCATGATACCGGGGAGCCCCGGAGCCTGTCAACGTCCTTGACTTTGGCCGACGCTGCCCGTAAAACTGTGGCCCAATTGGACTGACCCTCTTGAGATCAATTCCTTTTTTGACTTGCCCCGCTGGACTTATCGGTCGCGCCGCGGTGCCCTGCACCCTCGGCTTGGCCCTGCTGTTCTCGGGCTGTGCCTACCTCGAGGACATGTTCAGGCAAAAGCCCCAGGCTCTCCTCCCTGCCCAGGATCTCTATCAGGCAGGCGAGCAGGACCTGAGCAAGAAGTACTATCCGCAGGCGCGGGCCAACTTCCAGAAGATCGTCGAGCGCCACCCGCAGTCCCAGTACGCGGCGCGCGCCCGCTTCCTCATCGGCGAGACCTACTATCGTGAGGGGATGTTCGACAAGGCGATCAAGGAGTTCGAAGCCTTCATGTCGTTCTATCCGCGTCACGACATCGCCGACCTCGTCCAGTTCCGTCTCGCCATGAGCTACTACGACCAGATGAAGCCCGTGGAGCAGGACCAGGGTCTCACCGTCAAGGCGATGGACCAGCTCAAGAAGCTCGTACGCGAATACCCCGACAGCCGCTATGCCTCCGACGCCCTCGCCAAGATCGACGTGTGCCGGGGCCGGCTCGCGCAGAAGGAGCTCTGGGTCGCCGCGTACTATCTCGAGAATGAAAACAATCCCGTCGCCGCGCGCCAGCGGCTCGAGGGAGTGCTCAAGAACTACCCTCGCAGCCTCGTCGTCCCCGAGACCCTGTATCGGCTCGCCGACATCAATGCCCGCGAGGGCCGAACGGACGAGGCGCAGCAGATGTTCAAGAAGCTCTCGGACGAGTACCCCTACACCGAGTGGGGACGGCGCGCGGGCCTGCGTCTGCAGGCGGCGGCCACGAGGTAGCCATGCACGACATCGTCGACCTTCGCTCCGACACGCTCACCCTGCCCACCCCGGCCATGCGGGAGGCGATGGCCCGCGCCGAGGTCGGCGACGACGTCTGGGAGGAAGACCCCACCGTCCGGCGACTCGAAGAGATGGCCGCGCGACGCACGGGGAAGGACGCGGCGCTCTTCGTCTCGTCGGGGACACAGGGCAACCTCGTCTCCGTCCTCGCCCAGACCCGGCCCGGCCAGGAGATCGTCCTCGACCGTGACTCGCACATCCTCAACTACGAGGGGGCGGGCGCCGCGGTCTTCGGCGGCGTCCAGACCCTCCCCGTGGCCACCGAGCGCGGCTTCCTCACCGCGGCCCAGGTTCGGGACAATGTCCGGCCGAGCAATATCCACATTCCTGCCACTGGCCTCGTGTGTGTGGAGAACACGCACAATCGCCACGGGGGAACGTGCTGCACACCCGAGGACATCGCCGCGGTGGCCGCGGCGGCCCACGCTCATGGGGTGGCCGTGCATCTCGACGGCGCGCGCATCTTCAACGCGGCGGTGGCCCTCGACCGGCCCGTGGCCGACTTCGCGCGGCCCGTGGACTCCATCACCTTCTGTCTCTCCAAGGGCCTGGCCGCGCCGGTAGGATCCCTGATTTGCGGGTCCCGTGAATTCATCGCGCGCTCCCGGCGCGTGAGAAAGATGCTGGGCGGCGGCATGCGGCAGGTCGGAGTGCTCGCCGCCGCGGGACTGATCGCCCTCGACACCATGGTCGACCGGCTCGCCGAAGATCACGACCACGCCAAGCGGCTGGCCCGCGGCCTCGCCGAGCTGCCCCGCCTGCGGCTCGATCCAGGCAAGGTGCAGACGAATATCGTCATCTTCCACGTGGACCGCGATGGTGGCTCGGCCGAGCTCGCCGCGGGCTGTCTTGCCCGCAAGGTCAAGATCCACCAGATCGGCCCGGGGGCCATCCGGTGCGTGACCCACAAGGACGTGGACCGGGAGGACATCGACCGCGCCCTCGACGCGTTCCGCGAGATCACCGCCCCCTGGTAACAGGAGCCCACACGATGGCCGAGCGCCTGCTGGACGTCAAGACCCTCAAGACGTACTTCTTCACCGACGAAGGCATTGTGCGCGCCGTGGACGGCGTGGACCTCTACATCGAGAAGGGCGAGACCCTCGGCGTGGTCGGCGAGTCCGGCTGCGGCAAGTCGGTCACCGCCCTCAGCGTGATGAAGCTGATCGCGTCGCCTCCCGGCAAGATCGTGGAGGGCGAGATCCTCTACAACGGCCAGAATCTGGTCGACATGCCGGCCAACCAGATGCGGAAAATCCGGGGCAAAGAGATCTCGATGATCTTCCAGGAGCCCATGACTTCCCTCAACCCCGTCTTCACCTGCGGCGAGCAGATCGCCGAGGCCCTGCGGCTGCACGAAGGCCTGGGGCGGCGGGCGGCCATGGACAAGACGGTCGACATGCTCAAGCTCGTGCACATCCCCAACGCCGAGCGCCGTGTGAAGGAGTACCCGCACCAGCTCTCGGGCGGCATGCGGCAGCGCATCATGATCGCCATGGCCCTGTCCTGCAACCCCAAGCTCCTCATCGCCGACGAGCCCACCACCGCCCTCGACGTGACCATCCAGGCCCAGATCCTCGAGCTCCTGAACGAGCTCAAGAGCAAGCTGCATATGGCCGTCATGCTCATCACCCACGACATGGGTGTCATCGCCGAGACGGCCCAGCGCGTGGTGGTCATGTACGCGGCCAAGGTGGCCGAAGAAGCGTCGGTGGCGGATCTCTTCAAAGAGCCGCTGCACCCGTACACGCAAGGGCTGCTGCGTTCCATCCCCCGCATCGACCTCGCCGCCACGGAGCGGCGCCGGCTGGAGACGATTCCCGGGACCGTGCCAACCCTCCGGGGCGAGATCGCCCCCGGCTGCCGCTTCGCTCCGCGCTGCCCCTTCGTGAAGTCCGTGTGCACCGAGAAAGACCCCGTGCTCAAGGAAGTGAAGCCTGGGCACAAAGTCTCCTGCTGGCTCTACTAGAGGACACCATGGCCGAGACTCCGCTCCTCCAGGTCAAGAACCTCAAGAAGTACTTCCCGATCCGCGGCGGACTCTTCTCCAGGGAAGTGGCGCGTGTCCACGCCGTGGACGACGTCTCCTTCACGATTCAGAAGGGCGAGACGCTGGGGCTGGTGGGCGAGTCGGGATGCGGCAAGTCCACCACGGGCCGCTGCATCCTGCGCCTCATCGAGCCGACCGCGGGCGAGGTCGTCTTCGAAGGCAAGGACGTCACCGGCCTCGACAAGCGCTCCCTGCGGCACCTTCGCCGCGACATGCAGATCATCTTCCAGGACCCCTACGCCTCCCTCAACCCGCGCATGACCGTCGGCTCGATCATCGGAGAGGCGCTGGTCATCCACAAGCTCGCCAAGACTCGCAAGGAGCGCGAGGAGCGCGTCGTCCACCTCCTCGAGACGGTGGGGCTGAGCTCCGACCACCTCCGGCGGTATCCGCACGAGTTCTCCGGCGGCCAGCGTCAGCGCATCGGCATCGCGCGGGCGCTCGCCGTGAGCCCCAAGCTGATCGTGGCCGACGAGCCCGTGTCCGCCCTCGACGTGTCCATCCAGGCCCAGGTCATCAACCTGCTGGAAGACCTCCAGAAGCAGTTCAACCTGACCTATCTCTTCATCGCCCACGACCTGTCCGTGGTCGAGCACATCTCGACACGCGTGGCCGTGATGTATCTCGGCAAGGTGGTCGAGATCGCCCCCGCCAAGGAGCTCTACAACAATCCGAAGCATCCCTACACCGAGGCCCTCCTCTCCGCGGTGCCGATCCCGGATCCGGCGGTCAAGCGCAAGCGCATCCTCCTGGAGGGCGACGTGCCCAGTCCCATCAAGCCGCCCTCGGGCTGCCGCTTCCACACGCGCTGCCCCATCCGGGTGCCTTCCTGCTCGGAGAACGATCAGGTGCTGAAGGAGATCTCGCCGGGGCACTGGGTAGCCTGCCAAGTCCGCGCTTAGCAGGC
>WNGB01000878.1_pt1 | contig 135907 bp, 142 predicted proteins | sample 5400681 | NCBI WGS metagenome assembly WNGB01 (sample SAMN13153367, study PRJNA577476) | soil metagenome | isolation source: 115 cm soil or saprolite under grassland replicate 2 | place: USA:California | collected 2016-06-15
CCTCAATAACCTCCAAGGCCTCAGTATAGTCCGGATTGCCACTGCCGCCTGGGACTTCGTCATCCTGGATGCCGCCGAGTTCGTTGTATTGGATCCAAAAGTCGGCCTCGAGTATTTCTGCCGCCGCTGCGAACCGGAGAAGGGCTGCGTCTCCGGACGTTAGACCACCACGTGCTTCCGCCGTGGGAACATTGGCTAATAGTCCCGCGCCGATGGTTCCCGCTCCCACGGCAAGCGATTTGCCTAAAAAGGAACGGCGACTGATAGAACTTTTTCTCTCTTCCGAATCGTCCTCCAGAGGAAGATTCTGGCTCTCACTAAAATTACTTGCTGTAGGATTTTTGGTTTTCATGCCCATAGGATCGCAGCGATCTCGGCAACGCGCCGCATCGGAAGAGTAACGCCGTTGTAACCTTGAGAGTGACTGAGGCGGTGTCTTTAGTTGCGAAACGGCTACAGCGAGTGCGTTGAATGGAATTTCAGAAGTGAGGGGCGAGAACCCAATGCCTGCGGCTCAATTCGTCTGTTTCGTAGGCCAACTAACTTTTCCCGGGTTCGCGAATCGTGTAGCCGACGTAGCGCACCGTATGAATCAACGGAGGATCGCCAATCTTCTTTCGCAGCCGTCCAATGAAAACCTCCACCAGTTTCGTGTCGTATTCGTACTCGTGTTCCCAGACCCGCTCGCATAATTCCGTGCGGGTGAAGACGCGGCCGGGTTCGCGCATCAGGACCTTGAGCAGCATCAGTTCGCGCGCGGACAAATCAATCCGATGGGCGCCACGATACACCTCGTGATTGACGAGATCGAGCGACAGATCGCTCACGCATAAGTTCAGCATCGGTTCTTCGGAATAACGGCGCCCCAGGGCGCGGACGCGTGCGAGCAATTCCTGCATCGCAAACGGTTTTGCCAAATAATCGTCTGCGCCGAGTTGCAATCCGGTTACCCGATCCTTCACCTCGCCACGGGCGGTCAGGATCAGAACGCGACTGGTAACATGTCGCGATCGCAGGCGACGCAACACTTCGAGGCCGTCCAGATCAGGCAGGCCGATATCCAGGATAATCAAGTCGAAGGATGTTTGTGCAGCTTTGTCTAATGCCGCTTCGCCATCATGAACCACTGTCGGATCATGGCCCGCCTCGGTCAGGGTCGCAGCAATCTGCCGCGTCAATTGGACTTCATCTTCGACAATAAGAATGCGCATACTATTAAGAGGTCAGAGCCTAGAAACGCACTGAATTGCGCTGCCTTGGCCGGTGACTGTGAAAAGATACGTCCCATGGCGGGTGGAACGGCCGACACTTCCCCTTCCTCCGTTAGGAAGGCCGCACCCCGCCATGGAACGCTCAGTTATCAGAAGGATATCGCATCTTCCGCCGAGTCGCGACAAGCGGAATAGAGTAACAGAGTTGTTACCTTGAATGGTTATTGATAAAGGCAATCCATCTACAGACGCACAATCAAAACCGCGTGGTGAATTGCGCTGCCAGCATGTGGTTGTCGTTGCCCGGACCAGTCGTTTGCTGTTGAAAACTATATTGCAGCTTCAGCTGAGTATGTGTCGTAAAACGATAGGTAGCCGCAACGTCGATCCGCGCCAGGTCCTGACTCCACCGAACACGACCACCATATCCGTTGTTTAGGGTGGCGAAGAATTGCTGGTTCCAGCGCACCGCGCCGAAGAGCTGCGGCGTGAATTTATATTTCGCTTCAACATAGTATGCGAATGTGTCGGCGTCGCCGACCCGCGGCACCTCGAAACGCGCTTCGTAAAATTCCGCCCATAATTGCAGATGATGCCAGGCGAAACTCACATCTTGACCGAGAACGAATTCTCGATAATCGCCGATATCGCGGCCGCGCGGCAACGTAGGTTCCGCTTCAGGCCGAAAATACGCGCCTTCGCTTGCTGACAAACCAAAGTTCCAGGCTTGGTTTGGGCGAAAACCGGCGCGCCCGCTAAAGGTCGGATTCTCGAAACCGACCTCTGTGACGTGCCATGATTGCGGACGCGACGAAAGGGATGCGTTTTTCATTTCGGCTGCATAATCAAATCGACCCAGCCGACCGGATACAGAAATGCCACTCGCATAACTGGGTCCCCAGATTACCGGATTGAACGCGTATTTTTCGTAGTAGTAGGGCCCGTAGATGAAACTGAGTGGCGAAAACGGAGCGGATTTGTCCTGAATTGGCGTGACGTTTTCATAAATTAGGGGTGCATTGATGAACGGGTTTTCCCACGATAAATGCCGTGGGACCCAATTGCCCACCATGGTTGCAAACGTCCCCGCTTGCAGATTGAAACGGCCATCATCCCACGGCGTAAATCGAAGCGCATATTCGTCGAGGCGGACCTGAGCGCCTTCATCGCTGGGGTCGAATCCACGGTCCAGCCGCGACTGAGCAAAGAAATAAAGCTGAGACCCAAGTTGTACATCGAGAAACAGCGTCAGACGCGGATTGAAGAGATTGTTGCTTTCGCTGTTGATGAGTCCAGGCGCTGGTTGCTGGAAATGATAGATTTCAAGGTCAATGGTGCCGCTTAGTCGCGCGCGAAGATTGTCGTTAAATGCTGAGACGGAGAGCTCGGTATCGAGTCGGTCGAGAAAATCATCGAGGTCGAAAGCGCACGCCGTGCAGGCAAAAACGCACAGGCTGACAGCGTGCAACTTCATGCAACTGCATTAACACCGTTCGCAGCAAGAAAGCGCACTTCAAATTCAGTCCAATCATTTTCGGAGCGAACCAGGCGCAGATTGCCGCCGTGCAGCCGGGCAAGCTCCCGCGCCAGATTCAAACCGATCCCATGACCAGAAGCGGTCGAGGGAGTCGACCTGTGATGAAACCGCTCGAAAATATTTTCGCCGGGCCGAATTGTGCGGCCGGTGTTCCCGATAGTGAGCACAACATCCTTGCCATCGTTGTGTGCGCTTACTCGGATGCGCCCGCCGGGGCGATTGTATTTTCGGGCGTTCTCCAGGAGATTTTGCACGACCAGCGAGGTGTACCGCTTTTCGCCAGCGACAAACAGGCCGGCAGGGAATTCCTTCTCGATCTTCACGTCAGGTGAATCGGGAAGCGCGCTAAGATCATCGAGCCACTCATTGACGAGCTGGCTAACATCTACTGGCGTAGATGCGATTTGAAGATGACCAGCATCCATACGCGATAAAAGAAGCAAATCATCGATTACGCCAGTCAAACGATGCGTCTGATGGAGCAGGGCAGAAAGCTCCTCATAGACCTCAGGGTTGAAATCTTCCCGCGCCAGCAACGTTTCGAGGCCCGCCCGAAGAACCGTGACTGGACTCTTTAATTGATGCGAAGCGTCGGCGGAATACCGAGCTGATCTTTTCAACTCCTCGCTGGTCGAAGCGAGTGCAGCTTCGGCGCGTTTTCGCTGGGCGCGGTTCTCTTCCGAATCCACTGCCAGTTTTTCAACCGGTAGCGAGAGGCGCACCGCGACGAAATGACTGGCGACGAAGCCGCCGAGCAAGAGCAGCGCACCCACGGCGCCAATTTGCCACCGCAGCCGATGCAGGTGCGCAATTGAAGCGGCGAGCGGATAAATGCAAACTTCGTAAGCAGGTGGAAACAGCGAGGTCGGATTAAGTCGCTTGTAAAACAGGAGCTGCGGGGCGCCATCAACGTTGACCCGAAAGTTGTCTTGCGCCTGGTCAGAATTCGTGATCGCCTTTGCGATTTCGCTGCCCAGAGCAACTCGCGAAGATTTCGAAAGCAACGGCATGTGCAATTGGCCATTTAGCCAAATGCCACTTTTCATTCCGGCACCGGCGGCTTTTCCGATCAGCTCGAATGGCTTAAATCCGACGACAAGGGCTGAGATCACGTCGCCTGTCTCAGTAGAAAAAATCGGCGCTGCTACTATCTCATCAACAATCTCATCGGTGCCGTCATCGGTTTCCAGGATATAACCGATTTGTTGCGCCTCGGGTAATTTCCTCAAGATCAGTTGCGTTTCCGCTTTGGGGCTTAATTGTCCGACATCTTCGGGGTTCGGCGGCGTCAGCACCCCGCCGGTCGGATCCAGAAACCGATAGAATTTTGCACGAAGCAAGGGCCCGGTCGGCGATGGCTCGGCGGGTTCCATTAAGTCGCGCAATTCGTCCTTCGCAGTCAGATACAACAAGTCGAGAGCGTTGTCCTCCAGCGCAGCGTGGATTCGCGGCCTTGAGGCCAGCGCGTTGCAATGTTCAGCGAGGGCTGCGTTGCGCAGTTCCCGCACTTTATCGAGCGAGAACAGTTCGGCTTGAAAGTTCTCTTGCAAATTGCTCTGCGCTGCTGCCGCGACATGGCGTTGAGCAAGATAAAACGCCAAAGCCGTCAATCCCGAAACAACGAGCATCATCGCAGCCTGTAGCTTGCTCCGGAAACTTGTTACTCCGGATTTGTTTGGCTTGCTCGCTGAGCTCATCGAAAATCGACATGAAGCGTTTCTTCATTCTTCAATTCCACCGGCCGTTCGCGCGTAGTCTTGCTGTTGATCCAGGCCTTAAGCGTGTAGTGGCCCGACGGAAGTCCGCGCAGTCGAAATCGTCCATCGGTATCCGTCATCGCAAAATATGGCGTATCGAGAACGAGGATGAGCCCGCGCATGTGTTCATGAATATCACAGCGGAGCGTCACCAGTCCCGGCGTGTCAAAAACCACTGACGGGATCGGCCGTTCGTCCGGACGATAGCGGCCAAGATCGAATCGTTTGGCGGGCGAGTACGAAAAAATGCTATGGTAGGTATCGTCCAGACTTGGGAATTCGACTCTTGTGCCGATCTGCACCGGCAAAAGTGAGGGAACGAAAGTCAAATCTTTTTGCACGACCTGTTTCGTCGGCTGCGAGGTTGGTTTCGGGAAAGAGCCATCGAGATAAATGATCGCGAGCGGCGGCTGGGTGGAGAGAACGCCACCGTGCGTAACGATCTCATATCGCTTGGCTATCACCGGCGCTGAATGCGACTCCGGCAATTGCACATATCCCTCCACGGTCGCGCCGGCCATGAACGGGATTGGAGCCAGAATCAAGATCGCGCTAATTCCAATCAAACGCATTTCCATCTCAGTCTACCAGTCGTTGTGCCCGACGGGAAGTACCGGCAACTGTGGCCAAAAGTAACAACCACGTTACTTTTTTGAGGTCGTCGCGCCTTCAGAGTGAACGCTCTGCATATAAGGCTCTGCTTCGGCTGACAGACCTTCGAGAGATTCGGCGCTTGTGTTCGATTCGATAAGTCGGGAAACATTCATTGCCGACAACCTTCAAAACAGAATGGCGCTGGAGCTAAAAAGTGAATGCGAAAAATGCGGAGTGGCGCTCGCACCGGGCGGAGTAGCATACATTTGCAGTTACGAATGCACATATTGCGCAAGCTGCGCCGAGCAAATGAACGCTGTTTGTCCAAACTGCGGAGGTGAACTTGTGCAACGGCCGCGTCGCGAAGAGCGATCTAGCGCCGCCGCTGACGCTTGATTCGATAACTCAGGAAACACTCTTGGCCGACAATCCGCATGTCGATCAAGCGGCAATGCAAACTGGCCGGCAAAAATTCCTTACTCAAGCCGGTCAAAGTTGGCGCGCTCGCGCCGCCGAACATGTAGGGGGCGATGGTGAGATTAAGTTGATCGACCAGATCGCGTTCCAGCAGCGATCGAAACAATGTCGGACCGCCTTCGCACGCGACCGTCCGGACATGGTATTGGCTGCGCAGGATTCGCAACATCTCTGCAAGATCGACTTCCTCCGATTCAGCAAGATGCAAGATGGCTTTCTCTCCGAGCGCGGTTTGAGTCTTCCTGGGCATTTGCGTCGTCGAAAAAATGAGAATGGGCGAGCTGGTGGATCGAAAAATTTTCAATCGCCTGTTGATCCTGCCTTTGTTGGAAACAATCACGCGCAGCGGCGCCGGAGTTTGCTTTCGTTTGATTCTCGCTTGCTGCAGCTCAGCAGGAAGGCCGAGCCGCACATTGTCGCGCTTCAAACTCGTGTGCCCGATCAGCACGGCATCGGCCAGAGCGCGCTGGCGAAACAAGTGCAGCTTGTCTTCGCGCGAGGTGAAGTCGACCGGCGAGAAATTCTTCGTGGTGATTTTGCCGTCCACCGTCATCGCGAAGGTGGCCGCGACAAAGGGCCGCGAAATGCGAGAACGCTTGTCCTGTTTTTTCACGCCGGTTCAAGGCTGCAGCTGTAGGAGAAGCCGCTGGCTTCCCAATCCGACGTCATGATCGGGACGCTAACAGCGTCCCCCACAGGAGAAAATTCCACGTTATTCCGTTTCGCTGATCTCGTGCTCCAAGGTCGCGACTTCCTTCTGCATTTCGCGCAATTTCACGTGCGCGACTGCGCCGCTCGGTTTGTAAAACAGATAAACAATCGCGCCGGGAATACAGCAGACCAAGATGATGAGGAAACTGAGCGAGCCAATAAGGATGGCCTTTGCTTCCGGTACTCCGCAAAGGCCGTTTAACATGATCTGCAGGATTTTTTCTCGAAGACCGATTCCTGCAAAACTGATTGGAAGAGCGGAGATCGTTCGCTCAACCGGCATCACCGCAAAGAAATCCAAAACCGGCACGACAGCGCCTAACGCGTAAGCGGCACAGAGAAAAGTGGCAAAGGTGGCAAGATGCGCGACGATCGATGCCCCAAAAGCGACGAGCGTGGCCCGCCAGTGGTGCGCGTAAAGATGATAGGCTGCCGAAATTTCGATCAATTTTTCGCGACCGGGAAACTTTTCCGACAGCAAATGAAATAGATTAAAACCGCTGATGATAAAGGTAGAGACCAGAAACAGGATTGAAGACCCCAAAAGGAAAAGCAAAAACCAGAGAAGTTGGCGCGTCTCGGTCGTTTGTGAGAGGAAATCAGAGCGTAAAGCGATGAGCGTCCCGGTAATGGCAACCAGCGCAACAAGACCGATAAGGCGGTCAAACACCACGGCGAGCAACGCGCCCGCTTTCTTGTCGGGCGTTTCCTTGAGCAGATAATAGCTCTTAATGATGTCGCCACCGGTGCCGCCCGGCAGGAACTGGTTGTAAAACATCCCGATCAAAAACAAGCCCAACAGACGCGGAACAGTCAGATGAATCTTTTGAACCTTTAGCAAAACGTGCCAGCGAATGGCAGCGGAAATTTCTACAACGCCGTATGCCAGGATGCCGATCACAACCCAGCGATATTGCGCGTTTCGGATCGCCTCGGCCATCTGCGCGCGCCTGTTGGGGTCGTGATAGACCCAGTAGAGGACAGCGATTGTGACGGCGAGCTGAAAAAGCGTGATTAGAATTTTTTTCATTCGCCGAAGCGTTCTTTCCACGCTTGCACCGATCTCCGAATTTCATCGGGGCTCGTGCGTGGCTTCATCTCCCAGACAAATAAGCAGTTCGCCGGAAGGAGCGGAACAAGTTTCTCAAGATCGACATCTCCGCTAAAAGGTGGCTGATGATCTCGCGCCGGCCAGAGGCAGTCTTGCACGTGACAGCCGAACGTGCGCGGGCCGATCGCGCGCAACCACTCGGCATGATTGAGAAACGCCAGGTTTTCTTTGATTTGAGCGTGGCCGAAGTCGTGCCAGTAGCCGAGTTGCGGCGATTCCATCTCATCAAGCAGCGCCGGCAGTTCGCGCTCAGTCGGGATTTCTTCATAACCGCGCCGGCATTCAAGCCCCACTTTGATGTTTTTCGAGGCGGCGTGATCGAGGATGCGGCGCAGACAATCTTTCACGCGCTGCAAGTAGGTGGGCGCAATGCTTTCGCGTTTTTGCACCGCCCGTAGCTTCAATCTCACGTATCCGCGCGAGAGGTATTTGCCGGTTTTCGCGAGACGGATCAGCGGATCGGTGATGGGGCGCATGTTCACTTCGCCGAGATGCAAGACGACAAACTGTGCGCCTAACCGCTCAGCGAAATCAATTGTCTGGAATGTTTGCTTGATTGCGCGCTCACGCTCGTCCGGATGCGGAGCCGAAAATTTGTAGCAGTCTGGAGAAGCCGCCATGACTTCGACAGGCAAGGGACAAAAATTATGTAAACTGCTGAAGCGGACGGCGCCGGCATCGAACGTTTTTTGAATTCCCGGCATCAGCGAGATACGGATGCCATGGCCTAACTCGATCAGATCGAATCCAAGCTTGTCTTTGATTTCGCGCAGCATTGCATCGCCGGCTTTGTGGCGTTGGGAGTTCCAACAGGTGGAAAACGAAATCATCAGCTTGACGAGGAATCACACGACTGGTTCGAGCTCCGGTTTCGGGGTAGGCGAAACGGGGCGATCGCAAACGTGGCGACCAGCAAGACTTAAAACCGAGAATGCCGCGACCGCATAGCTCACCGATGCGACAGCGAGCGCAGTCCGCATTCCGACGAGATCGGAAAATCCCGTGACGACGAGGCCGGCAATCGGCATTAGGCCAAAAAAGCTCAACCCGAACACGGCGGAGACTCTGCCACGCAATTCCGGAGGCGCATGTTCCTGCACAATCGTGTTGGCCAGGCCGAAGTTAATTGAGAGCGCGACAGCCAGTATCCCCATGGAGCAGGCGGTGAGCAGAAAGCTGTCCGAGCGCGACATGAAAAATACTCCGAGTCCAATAGCCAGCACATTGCCGGTCATGACCCACAATCGCTTCTCTCGCGGAATGGTAAGCAATCCGAGTGAACCAGTAAACGCGCCGGTGCCCGAAACCGCCATCAGCCAGCCCAGTTCGCGCGGACCGAGATGTAAAACATTGCGGACATAAAGCGGCAGCATCACGGAGATCGTTGGAAAAACGAAGATCGTTGTGCATGCGATCAGCGCGATCATCGACAGAATCGTTCGATCCGATCGAACGTAGCGGAAACCATCCATGATGCCGCTGCGGCGTTGTTCTTCCTCTTCTGCTGTGCCAACCGGCCGCTTCGGGAGCGAAATCAGCGCGACGATCAGCGCCACGAAAGAAAGCGCGTTGGCAAAAAAAGCCGAAGCTGCGCCCCACCAGCCAATGCACAAACCAGCGAAGGACGGGCCTACCAGACGCGAACCATGAAAGACGGAGCGATCCATCGCCACCGCCGCCGCAATTTCATCCCGGCGCACAAGCTCCGGCACGAGCGCGGAAATTGCGGGCATCTCAAATGCAATTGAAATGCCGAGCAACGCCGCGAAAAAAATGATGTGCCAGATTTGGATCCGGCCGGTGAGAACGAGCCAACCCAATCCAATCGCGAGAGCAATCTGCGCGATTTGCGTTGCGATCAGAATTTTTCGCTTATCAAATCGATCAGCCACGGAGCCTCCGATCATGGTGAGGGCGAGAGTCGGAATGCCGGCGGCAAAATTGGCCATTCCGAGGAGGATCGCCTTGTTGGTAAGCGTGCTCATGACCCAGCCTTGTGCCATTACCTGCATCCAAGTGCCGGTATCGGAAATCGCCGAGCCGATGATGTAACGCCGGAAGGCGCCCGGCCGCAAAAGCGCCAGCGCTCTATGTCCAATCCATTTTTCTTCCGTGCTCATCGCAAAGACTCATCGTTGTAGAGGCGTTTGTGTCAAACGCCGTAGCGCTGAAGCTGCAACGGGTAGCGCACTCGTCCCGCGTGCTGGCGAACGCGTCCTCGCGGTCGCGGACTTTCCCTTTGACTTCGGGTTCTTCGCTGCGGACGACCTTCGAGGAAAGATTGTTTCGGCGCGACGCCGAAACCAGCACGCGAGACGCGTGCGCTACCCAAACGACGAATTGCTGATGTAGTCGCGTTCACTATCTTGAAGCATGCGGATCGACAAGTTCACCCAGAAAATGCAGGAAGCACTGCAAGGGGCGCAGGATCTTGCTTCGCAATCCAATCACCAGGAAATCGCTAACGAGCATTTTCTTTCCGTGCTTCTCGATCAAGCGGATGGAATAACGCGTCCGCTGCTCGAAAAGATGGGTGTGCCAATGGCTCGTTTGCGTGAAGGCCTGGCCAGCGAACTCGAGCGGCGTCCGAAGATTCATGGCGCAGCCGTCGATCTGCGCCTGTCGAACGAACTTCGCAGTGTCTTGGACGGCGCGGAGAAGGAGATGTCGAAACTGAAAGATGAATATACAAGCGCCGAGCATTACTTGCTGGCACTGACGGGCGCGAATGTTCCCGCAGCGAAATTGCTAAAAGATTTCGGGGCAACGCGAGACAAGCTGATGCAGGCGCTACAGCAGGTGCGCGGTTCGCAGCGCGTGACCGATCAAAATCCTGAAGGAAAATATCAGGCACTGGAAAAATATGGGCGCGATCTGACCGAGCTGGCGCGGCGTGGAAAGATTGATCCGGTAATCGGACGCGACAACGAAATCCGGCGGATCATGCAAGTGCTCTCGCGCCGGACGAAAAATAATCCGGTGCTGATCGGCGATCCAGGCGTCGGCAAAACTGCAATCGTAGAAGGCCTGGCGCGGCGCATCATCAGCGGCGATGTGCCCGATTCGCTCAAGAACAAACGGATCATCGCGATGGACATTGGGGCGATGGTCGCGGGCGCGAAGTTCCGCGGCGAATTTGAGGATCGTCTGAAAGCGTTCTTGAAGGAAGTGACCGATTCTCAGGGGCAGGTCATTTTGTTCATTGACGAGCTGCACACAATTGTCGGTGCCGGCGCAGCGGAAGGTTCTGTCGATGCGTCGAACATGCTTAAGCCGATGCTGGCGCGCGGCGAGTTGCGCACGATCGGCGCGACTACGATCGACGAGTACCGAAAATACATTGAGAAAGACGCTGCGCTCGAGCGGCGTTTCCAGCCGGTCCTCGTGGAAGAGCCGGGTGTGGAGGACACGATTGCGATTCTGCGCGGGCTAAAGGAGCGATACGAGGTGCACCACGGCGTCCGCATCACAGACGCGGCGCTCGTGGCCGCGGCGGTGCTTTCGCATCGCTACATCAGCGATCGTTTTCTGCCCGATAAAGCGATCGACCTTGTGGACGAAGCAGCCTCGCGCTTGAAGATCGAGCTCGATTCCATGCCGACTGAGATCGACGTGATCGAGCGCGAGATCATGCAGCACGAGATGGAACGGCAAGCGCTCAAGAAGGAAAAAGATCCCGCAAGCAAGGAGCGTTTGAAAAAGCTCGAGAAAGAATTGGCCGAGCTAAAAGAGAAATCCTCCGCGCTGAAAGCGGAATGGCAGAAGGAAAAGGCCGTGATCGAGGAGCAACGGAAATGGAAGGAAGAACTCGATCAACTGCGCACCGAACTGGAGCGCGCACAGCGCCGGGGCGAACTGGCAAGAGCGAGCGAAATTCAATACGGCCGTATTCCGGAGCTCGAGAAGAAATTGGCCGCCGCCACGGCAAAGACCGCCAAAGATCGCAAGTCAACGTTGCTGCGGGAAGAAGTGACCGAAGAAGACATTGCCGAAGTCGTTTCGAATTGGACGCACATTCCGGTCTCGCGATTGCAGGAGGGCGAACGGGAAAAGCTCGTGAAACTGGAGGAGCATTTGCATTTGCGCGTTGTTGGTCAGGACGAGGCGATCAAAGCCGTTTCTAACGCGGTCCGCCGTGCGCGAGCCGGTTTGCAGGATCCGAACCGTCCGCTCGGCTCATTTCTTTTTCTTGGGCCGACTGGCGTCGGCAAGACCGAATTATCACGCGCACTCGCAGAATTTTTGTTCGACGATGAAAACGCCATGATCCGGATAGACATGAGCGAGTACATGGAGAAACACACCGTCGCACGATTGATTGGCGCGCCGCCGGGATATGTTGGTTACGAGGAAGGCGGACAACTTTCCGAAGCCGTCCGGCGCAAGCCGTATTCAGTTGTGCTCTTCGATGAAATCGAAAAGGCGCATCCCGACGTATTCAACGTCTTGCTTCAAGTGCTCGATGACGGCCGCATCACCGACGGGCAGGGGAGAACGGTCGATTTCAAGAATACGGTCATCATCATGACCTCAAACATCGGCTCGCAATACATCACCGGTGACGAATCGAGAGAGGCGCGTTCCCGTCTTGTGATGGATGCGTTGCGCGCACATTTCCGCCCCGAGTTTCTCAATCGCGTCGATGAGATCATCATTTTCGACCGACTCACGGAAGATGACCTGAAAAAGATCGTTGAAATCCAGCTCCGCCGTCTGACAAAACGGCTCGAGCAACAAAAGATCACGCTTGATCTATCCGATTCGGCCAAGGAACTACTCGCCCGCGAAGGATACGATCCGGTTTACGGCGCGCGCCCGCTCAAGCGCACGATCCAGAAAGAAATTCTCGACCCGCTCAGCATTGATATCCTGGAAGGCAAAGTCCGCGAAGGCCAGACGGTCCATATCGATGCAAAAGACGGCGCGCTGGAATTTCAGGAAAAATAGTTGTGAAAGTGTGGGATTGGAATTTGATTCCCGCGTTTTTGTGAGCGCGAGGTCGAAAACCAAGATCCAGTTTAACCGCCGCGAGTACGGCAACGTCGACGAAATGCCGGTCAGCGTTAAAACGGCACATGACCGTGCCGCCGACGAGACGCCCGTGCTTCATTCCGGAGCGCGACTGGCTGCAAAACTGAACGCGAAGATCATCCTGAATGACACCGAGTTCAATAATCCCGGCGAAATGTCGGTGGACGATCGACGGTTGTATCACGAAGCGCTCGCGGCGATGTTCCCGGCAAGCGTCGCGGTATCCGTCGGTGAAGCCCCGGAAATCAAGCCCAAGAAAGTGTGGCTGATCGTGGTCGTCGTCAGGAATTTTTGTCGGAGCTGTTTAGCTCTGGCTGCACGGCTTCTTCGGCTAAAACGCTGAACGCACTTCAATTTTCTGGAACATAGACCTCGCGTGAAGCGTTGAATGGTTGCAGCGAGGATGCGAATCCGCTTTAACGTTTTAACGCTTCAACGCTGTTATGAATTCCCTGGCTGTTCTCCATGCTTCGCAGCTTGTCACCCTGGCTGGCCCGAAGCGGCCACGTGTGGGATGCGAACTATCTGAGCTGGCGATTATTCGCGATGGCGGAATGCTAATTCGTGACGGTTGGATCGACACCATCGGCCCCAGCACCGAGATCGAGAAGAGCGCAGGTGACAGCGAAATCGTTGACGCTGGTGGCCGGGTCGTCTTGCCCGGGTTTGTTGACGCGCATGCCCACCCCGTCTTTGCTGGAAATCGTCTCGATGATTTCGAACGCCGCGCGCGCGGCGAAACCTATGAACGGATCGCAGCCGCGGGCGGGGGAATCTGGTCAACCGTAGAAAAAACACGCGCGGCAAGCGAAGCGGAGCTTCTCAACCAAGCTAAAAAGCATGCGAAGTGGTTTTTAGAATGCGGCACGACAACTGTTGAAGCGAAATCGGGTTACGGACTCACGCTCGAGCACGAGCTCAAGATGTTGCGCGTGATTCGCCGGCTAAACGAGGAGACCCAGATCGAGTTTGTTCCCACATTCCTGGGCGCACACGCCGTTCCACGTGAATGCCGCGCGGATGAATACGTCGATCTCGTGATTCATGAGATGCTGCCGCGTGTTGCATCAGAGAAGCTGGCGGAATTTTGCGATGTTTTTTGCGAGCGCGGTTATTTCGACCTCGAGCGATCGAGAAAGGTTTTGATCGCTGCAGGAAAACATGGACTCAAACTGCGGATTCATGCCGATCAACTTACCAATTCAGGCGCCGCCCAATTGGCCGCGGAATTGGAAGCGACTACGGCGGATCATTTGGAAAGAACTGACCAGGATGGGATCGCGGCAATGAAGGCCTCAGGCGTGCAGCCGGTTTTGCTGCCAGGGTCTGTCTATGCGCTTGGATCGACAGGTTACCCCCACGCGCGGGAAATGATCGAGGCCGGGCTGGCCGTCGTTATCGCGACGGATTTTAATCCCGGATCCTCCCCGAGCCCGTCGATGCCGATGATGTTCTCGCTCGCTTGCACGCAAATGAAAATGTCGCCGGCGGAAGCGATCACGGCGTCGACAGTCAACGCCGCCTACAGCCTCAATCGCGGTGACAAGATTGGTTCACTCGAACAGGGAAAGCTTGCCAACCTTGCGATCTTCGACTGCGAAGATTATCGCGAGATCGCGTATAGGTTTGGTTTTCCGCAAATCCATTCCGTTTACGTGCGCGGCCAGTCTATCCTTCGAGCGGACAAAAATTAATGCGACGCTCGTAGAGCGCCGCTACAGTAAGAGCATTGATGAAAGTCGAGGTTGAAACGCAGCCCGGGTCTGTTTCCACGCTGCAGATCGAGTTGCCGCCGGAAGAGGTCTCAAAGGAATGGGACTCCATCGCGAACAGCTTCGCGCGCCTTGCCAAAATTCCAGGTTATCGACCCGGTAAAGCGCCGCGCACGGTCATTGAAAAAAGATTTCGCAAGCAAATCCAGGAAGAGCTTACCAAAAAACTCGTTTCGAAAAGTTATCACGAAGCAATCGAACAACAGCAGTTGCGCGTGGCCTCATTGGCCAACATCGAAGACGTCCAGCTGGGCGAGGACAAGTCGATGCGCTTTCGCGCGACGGTAGTGACCGCGCCAGAGTTCGAGCTTCCGGAATACAAGAACATTTCCGTGCAGTTGCCCGGTATGAAAGTATCCGAGGTGGATGTCGATGCCGCTCTGGAGCGCTTGCGCGATCAAGCCGCTGATTTTGTTGAGGTTCCGGAGCGCGAACTACAAATGGGAGACTTTGCCGTGATCGACTTTGAAGGTTCAATCGACCGAAAGCCGATCAGCGAAATCGCCCCGCAAGCGAGCAAGAATCTGTACGGTGGCAAAAAATTCTGGCTGCATCTCGCTCCTGACAACTTCCTTCCGACGTTCTGCGAGCAAATGGTCGGACAGAAACGCCGCGAAACGAGGGAGATCAAAATTGTGTTTCCGGCGGATTTTTCGGTCAAAGAACTCGCGACCAAAGAGGCGAATTACGCGGTCACTTTGCAAGAGATAAGGGAAAAAGTTCTCCCCGCCCTTGATGATACGTTGGCAAACAAGTTGATTCCCGGAAAAACGCTGGCCGATCTTCGCCAGATGATCGAACACGATCTCGAGCACGAAAAAGAGCATGAGGTCGAGCGCGCGAAGGAAGCGCAGATCGTGAAGTACTTACATGAGCACATTAGTTTTGAATTGCCGCCTGCTTTGATGAAAAACGAAACGCGCCGCGTTTTAGGCGAGCTCGTGCAACGGAATCGGGAACGCGGCATCTCCGATGAGATGCTCAAGGAGAAAGAGAAAGAGTTGATCGAAACCTCCGCCGGTCTTGCCGCGCATCGGTTGAAGACGAATTTCATTCTGCATCGGATCGCCGAGCGCGAAAACATCAAAACGTCGCGCCAGGAGATCGATGCGCGCATCCGCGGAGACGCCGCTCGTTACAACATTTCTCCTGAGAAAATGCGCAAGGAACTCGAGGAGCACGACGCCTTGGACAGCGTCGCGGAACAGATTCTGCTCGGTAAGACTCTTGATTTCCTCAAGGCGAATGTTAGCGTCGAACGGGTTCAGGAACCTGCGGTGGTAGAAGAAAAATCATGAGCGCATCCAATGAAAATCGATCGCAATCGGTGCTCGTCCCGATGGTTGTGGAGCAGACTGGCCGCGGCGAGCGCAGTTACGATATTTACTCGCGATTGCTCAAGGATCGCATCGTCTTCATCGGGACGCCGATGGACGATCACATCGCCAATCTGGTCATTGCGCAGCTCCTCTTTCTGCAAATGGAGGACTCGAAAAAGGATATCAACATCTATATCAATTCGCCGGGCGGTTCGGTGACCGCAGGACTCGCGGTATACGACACGATGCAGTTTCTCACCTGCGATGTGACGACCTATTGTCTCGGCATGGCTGCGAGCATGGCCGCGGTCTTGCTCTGCGCCGGCACGAAAGGTAAACGCTTCGCGCTTCCGAACTCAGACATCATGATCCACCAGGTTTCCGGAGGCGCGCAGGGCGCCGCGAGCGATGTCGAGCGCCAGGTGGATTACATGTTCAAGCTGAAAAAGCGCCTCATCAAAATCATCGCTCAACACACGGGCAAATCGGAGGAACAAGTGCGGCTCGATTCGGACCGCGATTATTACATGTCCGCCCAGGAGGCGAAAGAGTACGGGCTGGTGGATGAAGTAATCAAGTCCCGCAAGGAAGTGAAGCTCCTTGACGGTGCGACGCCTCCTTCCGGGAACCGATCGGTAGCCGTCGCCGAGGCTGCCTTACCGCGCAAAATCGGGGGATAGGAACTCCTTTTCTAAAACAAATATGGCGCGCGCTTCCAATCTCACGATGTGCTCGTTTTGTGGCAAGAGCCACGCCGAGGTGCGCAAATTAATTGCCGGGCCGGGCGTTTATATCTGCGACAGTTGCATCAACGTCTGCAAAAGCATCCTCGATAAGGAGCTCAATGAGGATGCGCGCCGACAATCGTCCAGCATCCGTGTGCCGAAGCCGGCAGAAATCCGGCACTCGCTCGACCAATATGTTATCGGACAGGACACCGCCAAAAAGACGCTTTCGGTGGCTGTGCACAACCATTACAAGCGCGTGCTGCAACCTTCTGCGCCAGGCGATGCGTCGGCGGCATTTCAGCCGGACCCGCTTGCGGAAGTTGAAATTGAGAAGAGCAACATATTGCTGATCGGGCCGACCGGCTCAGGAAAAACTTTGCTGGCCAAAACGCTGGCCAGGATTCTCGATGTCCCATTCTGCATCGCCGATGCAACTACGCTGACGGAAGCCGGCTACGTGGGTGAAGATGTCGAGAACATCATCCTGCGCCTGCTGCAGAATGCTGATTACGATGTCAAACGGGCGGAGATCGGCATTGTTTATATTGACGAGATCGACAAGATCGGCCGCAAAACCGATAACGTGAGCATTACGCGCGATGTCTCTGGAGAAGGCGTTCAGCAGGCGCTCCTCAAGATCCTGGAAGGCAGCACCTGCAATGTTCCGCCCCAGGGCGGCCGCAAACATCCACACCAGGAATACATCCAGGTCAACACGGAGAAGATTCTCTTCATTTGTGGCGGCGCATTTATCGGGCTCGACAAAATTATCCAGAAACGCATCGGCCAAAAAGTAATGGGCTTCGGAAGTCCAACACTCGAGGTTGAAGAGGCCCTGCGAAAGCAGGCTATCCGGCATGTTGAACCGGAAGACTTGCTGGCTTTCGGAATGATTCCCGAATTCATCGGACGGCTGCCGGTGGTCAGCTCTCTCAACGCCCTGACCGAGGAAGAAATGGTGGCGATTTTGACCGAAACGAAAAACGCGATGGCCAAGCAGTACACGAAGCTTTTTTCGATGGAGGGCGTCCGATTGACGCTGACGAAAGACGCTTTGCGGGCCCTGGCTGCTCAGGCGGTCACGAAAGGGACAGGCGCGCGCGCGTTGCGGTCGATGCTCGAGCGAGTCATGCTCGACATCATGTACGATGTGCCGAGCCGCGAAGATATCGCCGAAGTCACGATCAATCGCGCAGTGGTCGAAGGAAAAAAGCTCCCGCTCATTCGAAAGAAGCAGGACAAAGACGCGGCGTGACGGCCTTGGGCCGATGTTAAAAGGTTAAAAGTGTTACACCGTTAAAAAGGATTACACTCCTTCTGTTGTAACATTGTAACTCTTTTAACAATTCACGTTCCCTCGCATGCGCGTTGTTGTTCTCAATACTGGAACGGAGCTCTTGCTCGGGGACGTTCAGGACACGCACCTCGCCTTTATCGCGCGCGAAATTCTGCCGATCGGACTGCGCATCAGCGAGCAGCAGACGGTTCCAGATGGTCCGGCGATTCGAGACAGCCTTTCGGAATTATTTGGGCGCTCTGAAATTTTATTTGTGACCGGCGGGCTGGGTCCGACCAGCGATGATATCACGCGAGAAATCGTTGCGGATTTACTCGGACTGGAACTCCGACCCGATTCCCAGCTGCTGGCTTCGCTAAGGCAAAGACTCGCAGCGCGCGGAATCAAGTGGACTTCCAGCATTGCCCGGCAGGCTGAAGTTCCGCTCGGTGCGCAGGTTCTTCCGAATGAAAACGGAAGCGCCTCTGGCCTGTATCTGAAGGCAAACATCAATCCCCTGATTCCTTCGCCGCACGTTTTTGTTCTGCCCGGGCCGCCGCGTGAGCTCCAGCCAATGTTTCGCGCATTCGTGAGCCCGATCTTGCGCTCGATCGTCCAGGTTCCCGCGTCGATCGAGCGACGGCTCTATAAAATTGCATGTCTGGGGGAATCGACGATCGAAGAGGCAATCGGTGACAAAGTTCTCGCGATTCCGGGAATCGAGGTTGGTTATTGCGCGCGCCCGGGCGAAGTCGATGTCCGGATCATTGGAGAATCTGATGTCGTCTCGCGCGCTGATGCGATCATCAGAAAGGCGCTGGGGTTTTCGATCTTCTCTGCGAACGACGAAACTCTCGAGGAAGTGATCGTGACGCTGCTCGCCGGCCGAAAGGAGACGCTGGCGATCGCGGAGTCGTGCACGGGCGGATTGCTGGCAAATCGCATCACAAACGTCTCGGGCGCGTCGGCTGTTTTCCGTGCTGGATACATCTGTTATGCGAACGAGGCCAAGAGCGACATGTTGGACGTCGATCCAGAGTTAATCGAGAAGCACGGCGCTGTCAGCGAGCCGATCGCGCGAGCCATGGCCCAACGCGCGCGCATCCGGGCACGATCGACATATGCTCTTGCCACAACCGGAATTGCCGGACCGTCCGGTGGTTCACCCGAAAAACCAGTCGGAACGGTTTACATTGCCGTGGCTACGCCGACAGAAATCGTGGTGAAGAAATTATTTTTCCCGAACGACCGCAAAACCTTCAAGCAAATCGCGGCCCAGGCGGCTTTTGATCTGCTGCGCAAAAAGTTAGTTACCTAATCCGGCAAGCGAAACGCCCGCCGGCCCCACAGGCAGACGCCTGTGCTGCGCCTCAATAATCGCCTACGTCGGCTGGGGTGCCAACTTTCACATTATCGTAAAAGAGTTTCGCTCCGTCCGGCGGCATCCGAATACAGCCATGCGATGCGGGATATCCTGGCAAAATCCCAACATGCATTCCAACGCCTTCCCCCGTGAGCCGCATGAACCACCTCATGGGCGCACCCACATAATGTGTTCCGCTGGGGGCAGAATCGATTTTGGCGCTGATGCCGGCGCGGACAGTGCGACCCGAGTGGTCAACAAAGTCGCCATAAATGCTGGAACGATGATCCGGATCCTTTTCGAGAACGGAGAAATGGCCCGAGGGTGAGGTGTGCCCGCGCTTGCCGGAAGAGATCGGGCTGTCGATCACGATTTGGTCGCCCATCATCAGATAGGCGCGTTGTTTGGGAAGAGAGACGACAATGTGCACGGTGTCCGGTGTAATTTGTTTCATTAATGCCGCGTTCACTTTGACTGGCTCCTGCCTGGAAATTAGCTCGGATGCTTTTCGCATCGGCTTGGGCGCGGCGGGTTTGGCGGCGGCCGGTTGGGGCGTGGCCCGTTTTGGCCCGAAAAGTATTTGGCCATTGAGAGAACACGCAACGCCAACCAGTAAGACCACGCGGAGCAATATTGAGAATTTAGCCGGCATAGATAAGTCAACCCCGAGTGTAGCTATTTACGCGCTGAAGCCAACCCGATAACCATCGAGATTCGCGCCGCTCGGCAGGAGCATTTTGGACGCGTCGGGTCAAAATCGCTTTTGCTGAGCGAGCGAATTCGTCGACTGCCGCGGTATCCGCGGAAGTGGCGTGCATATTTTCGAGGACTTGAAGCAAGCCCCAACCTTGCCCCTGATAACGCTCTGTGTGCAAGACTCCTTCTCCTTTGAAATTCACATAATCGACAAGCGCGTAACAGCCCTGTGGCGTGCTCGCCAGTCGCTCGAATTGCTGCTGAACGTTCGCACGATCGACTGGCGCGGCTTCCGCGAGCATTTTCGGCGGCGCATTTTGTAGCCGGGAAATGAGGAATTCGGCCTGTAGATCCACTGTATCGGCGAGAAACTGGCGCAATTGTCGCATTTCCGGTGTGTGCTGAGCATGAAGAAATTCCGCTCGCGAATTCCACGGACAAGGGCGTTCGCCGACTCCCAGGAGCAATCCTGGCAGCTTGGCTCCACGCTTCGCAACAAAGCTGACAAGTTTGGGAAAACTTTCCTCGAACGGTCCAGGCTGGCCCTTTGGATACCAGATAAAGTGACCGATGCCGAGCGACGCAAAACTTTCGCCTTCATTCCACGAGGTCAGCCCGGCAACAGTTCCATTGCATTCGTTTTGCCAGATCTTTTTTCCGATCGCAAGGGCCTCGCTGTGTGTGAGTGAGATCGCGGGAAGTGTCTGTGGCAGGGCGGCGACGCATCCGAGCGCGACAAAGGAAGCGAGAAAATGAGCTCGACGATGCTGTTTTCTTGACGAGTAACGTTTATCCATTAGCGTGCCAGTTCCCGCGGCGCTCAATTTAGAGCAACCCCGCGTGGAAAATTCCATATTATGAAACGTTTTATTCTCATTTACGCCGCATTCTTGCTCACGTTGCCCCTGTTCGCGCAAGAGAAATCGCCGCCGCTCAAGGACCAAAAGGACAAGGTCAGCTATAGCATTGGCCTCAATATCGGATCCAACCTCGCCCGGCAAAATGTCGAGATCAATCCCGACTCGCTGATTGCCGGCGTAAGGGACGGCATCGCCGGAAAGCCGCAGCTTACGCAGGATCAGGTCAAGGAGGTTATGACGGCACTCGAAAAAGATATGCAAGCAAAACAGAAGGCTGCGGGAGAGAAGAGCGCCGCGGAAGGCGCGAAGTTTCTCGAGGAGAATAAAAAGAAGGAAGGCGTGAAGGCGACGGCCAGCGGATTGCAATACAAGGTGCTTAAGGAAGGAACGGGCGCGCAGCCAAAAGCGACCGATATGGTGACTGTTAATTATCGCGGCACTCTTGTTAACGGCAAAGAGTTCGATAGCTCATACAAGCGCGGGCAGCCCGTGACGTTTCCGCTTAATGGCGTAATCAAAGGATGGTCCGAAGGGCTCCAACTGATGAAAACGGGAGGGAAATATCAATTATTCGTTCCCCCGAATCTGGCGTATGGCGAGCGCGCGGTTGGTGCCGATCTCCCTGCCAATTCAACTTTGATTTTTGAAGTGGAGTTGATGGACGCTAAACCTGCACCGAGCCCCGCGGCAGCCCCGCCGTCAGGAGCAGCACCGCAGGCATCAGCGCCACCGCCACCGTCCCAGCCATCACCATCGCCAAAAGCGTCGCCCAAAGCCTCGCCGAAATAGTCGAGCTGGCGTTTGTCGCAACGCTTGAAATAAAATCGACGCTCGTCGCGGACGAGCGCCTTTAGATCAATGCGTTACCGCCTTTTCCCACTGGAGCGATGGCGCGTCGCCCCAAAGATCCTCGAGGCTGTAAAAGCCGCGTTTGTCTTGATGAAACACGTGGACAACTACCTGCAGGTAATCGAGCACGATCCATTGGCTGGCCGGGAAACCGTCAATCGCCACCGGTCGAATCGAATGATCTTCTCGCAACCGCGTTTCAATTTCATTTGCGACCGCTTTAAGCTGCGGCTCGGACGTGGCCGAGCAGATCACGAAGAAATCGGTGAACGTAGAGATCGCGCGCAAATCCAGGACGACGATCTCCTCCGCCTTCTTGTTCGAGGCGAGTTCCGCGCAGGTTTTGGCTAGGTTTTCTGGCGTTATTTCGCTTGCTCCTGGTAAATGTTTTCTCGCCGAATGATTTCTTCGACTGCCTGCGGTACGAAATACCGAATCGACTGGCCGGAGGCAACTCTCTTTCTGATTTCCGTGGCGGAAATATCAATTTTACGATGCACGATTGGATAAGGATGATCCGGCGGCGTCCCAGTGCGGTCGAGGACAATGAATTGAACCGCTTTTCTTAGCTCATCGAAGCGGTGCCACTTTTGCAGCGTGGGCAGATTGTCTTCTCCGATCAGGTAATAAATTTGCGCGTCATGTCTCCGGCTCCGGATGTCTTCGATTGTGTCGATAGTATAAGACGGGGGCGGACGGCGCAGTTCGCAATCGTCTAATTCAAATCCAGATTCTCCTTCGATAGCAGCGCGCAACATCGACAACCGCACCTGCGCGCTTGCGGCAGGAGAACTTTTGAAGGGCGACACCGTCGCTGGAACGAAGATTACTTTTTCGAATCCGAATCGCTCACGCGCTTCGCGCGCAAGAATTAAATGTCCATGATGTATCGGATCGAACGTGCCGCCGTAGATTGCGAGTTTCATCGGGAAACCATTATTTGAGCGAGCCGATGAGCCGGCGCGAAACAGAAATTAACCACGAAGGACACGAAGAGCACGAAGATGAAATCTTTTTTCTCCTTCGCGTGCTTCGTGCTCTTCGTGGTGGGAATTATTTATTTTCTCCGGACAGGATCGACATCTAACTTCCGAAAGTATGAAGAGTGATTCTCTCGGTCAATTAATTCTGATCGGCGTTCCCGGCAAAGAACTCGACTCCCAAGCCGAAAGATTATTTAAGCGAGTGCAACCCGGCGGTTATATTCTCTTTGCCCGCAACATCGAGAGCCCTGCTCAACTGCGAAAACTGACCGACAATCTGCGCGGCCTTAGTGAAATCGAGCCCATTATCACCATCGACCAGGAAGGCGGTCGCGTTTCACGTTTGCGTTTGATCGGGAACGAGCCACCGAACGCGCAGCAATTGCGCGACAAGAACGACATCGATCTTATCCGCCGGCACGGCGATATCACCGGACGTTTGCTGCGGCTTTTCGGTTTCAATCTCGATCTGTGCCCAGTGCTCGACATCTCTTTCGATGATGATGCCGACAATTCATTGCGCGGCCGGTGTTACGGAAAAACGGTTGAGCAAGTTCTTCGAAATGCCGGCGCGTTTAATGAAGCAATGAGAGGGCAGGGGATCGCAAGCTGCGGCAAGCATTTCCCCGGTTACTCCGCCGCAGCTTCAGATGCTCATTATCAGTTGCCGCGAATTGATCGCACGAGAGGAGAGCTTGATCGGAATGAGTTGGCTGTGTTTCGCGAATTCGTCGAAGACGCGGACAGCATGATGATCTGTCACGGCTGGTATCCATGCCTCGAGCCGAGGGAAACTCCCGCCAGCTTGTCGCGCCGAATCATCACAGATTTGCTGCGCAACGAACTTGAATTCCGCGGTCTCATCATGACGGACGATCTGGATATGGGCGCGATCCTTACCGGTTACCGGCTCGAGGAGACGATTCGTCTGGCGGTCGCTGCCGGCAACGACCTGGCGATGATTTGCCATCGCATTCCCGAAATCGAAAATGTGCATCGTGTTCTTGGTGACTTGCCGCGCGGCCAAATTGATCGCGCGCTTGCCAGCATCGCGCGTTTCAAGGAAAAACTGACGCCGCCCGACGGCTTCTCCGAGGCTGCTTTTCGTGAGATCGATAACGAAATCCGAGATCTCCGCGTCGCCGTTCTCGGAGAAGAACTTGCTGGCCAGCGGAGTCCGGAAGGGCCAAAACGCTCGCCAGTTGAAATGTACTAGAAGGCCGCGGCCAGGTCACGCCGGCACATAAACTGTGTAGCCTCGTAACGGCGCCCAGAGATCCACCCAGCCGGAATCGTCAGTCGATTTTTCCTGCGGCACACTGAGGTCGTCGCGCCCGCGCCACGCGGTCGGCACGAAGCGCGTGTTTTTCCACCGCGTCTGGACCCACGCGCCGTTCCAGGCACCGCGGTTGTTTAGGACAAAGACTAGTCCGCTTTGGGTGTCATTGCCGGAACGCTGCATGATATAGAGATCGTCGTCGACGAAAAGGACCTGTGCGGGGCCGGCGGCATTTTGTTCGTGAACTTTGATGAGCGCGTTAATCCCGCCTTGATTGTCGGGCTGGGCGAGATCCCAATTGAAATAATCCTGCCAAAAGACGCAAGGGTAACCTTCGTGTGTGAGGATGAAGGCGTAGGCCAGCAGCTTGTCGTTGATAATGGGACTGTCGCGCACAACGTCGTGGTTCTCGACGAAGGTGACAGCCTGGGCCGGGCGATCCCACATCAACACTTCACGCTCGGCGAGGTTGCGCAGACTGAAACCGTAACCGTCACACAAATCGCGCAGGCGCCAGCGGAGCGGGAAATCAAACGCGCCGACCGGATTGTCCGACCACGCGTTCACTTCATCGAGCCAATTGCCAATCGTGCGCTTGCTGTCCCAACATTCGCCGACCGCATATGGTTTGAAACTGACGCCGCCACGTAGCGCACGCAATTCCTGGATCGACCGGACCATCCAGCCGCCGTAACCCTTGACCATGTCGAAGCGAAATCCGTCGAAACCGATTTCTTCCAGGAGCCAGCGAGCATAACTGATGAGCTCTGTATAAACCGCGGGAGCGCGATGACAAAGATCCGGCATGTCACCAAACGTGGTGCCATCCCAGGTCTCATACCTGTTCGGATGAAAGCACCTCCAGTCGCGCGCGAATTTGCCGCTTTTCGGTGCGAACTTCGTCCAGCGCCATTGACCGTCGATCGGGTTCGACTCCTGGTCGTCGGCGCCGCTGTTATGATTGAACACCAGGTCGGCGTACACCTGGAGTCCCTGCGCGTGAGCGGATTCTATCAGGTCGAGCAGGTCGGCTTTGGAACCGAACCACGTCGGCACGCCGCCTTTCTGATCGAACTCGCCCAGGTCGTAGTAATCGTAAGGATCATAGCCCATCGACTTCCATCCAGCCGCCTTGTTTGCGGGCGGAAGCCACAAAGCTGTGAAACCTGCTTGCGCGATTGTTGGCAGTTTCGATTTGATGTAGATCCACCATTGGTGCTCGCGATTTTCCGCTTTGGGACAATCCCAATAAAACGCTTGTAGCATGACACCCATAAATCGGCGTTCCTTTTCAGCGAGAGAGTGTTGCCACGGTACACCCCGAAAAACGACGAACAAGCAGCAATCGAAATCGCACCAGCAATTCGCAGTGAGCGCAAAAAGGTTTACTCAGGTGGCAAGTCTGAGCGCTGAGCGAACAATCACTGCACGGAGCGTTGCAAATTCGTATTCGCGATCGGCTCATAAAATCGCAGCGCCTCGATGTCGCTGCCAAGCTCGCGCAACGGGTAGAGGCCTTTCGCAGAGCCGGCCCCGGGATCGCGCACCAGGTAATCGAACCCATCTTTGCCGGCGATGACCACAAAATGTGTGACGCCGTTTCGCAACCGTACCCGCACGATGACAGGATTTCCGTGGACGAGGTTCGAATCGATGAGCTGATACGATGCCAGGTCTTCGTACACATGCCGGACGCGGTCGGGCGCGAACCACGACGCGCGGTCCCAATAAATCCAGCCCTGGTCGGTGTATCCGTCAACCGAAGGCAAAAACCAGTTTAACTGCTGCGGATCGGTCTTGATGCCATAAAACCTGAAGACCATCGCCGTGGCGGCCACGGCGCAGCCTTCACCGCCGAGTGTGCCGTTTTCTTCGACGCCGCCCAGTGGATCATCTCGCCATTTTTCATCGGACTGCCGGAACGACGGCACCGCCAGCTCGACGCGATGGAAAAAATAACGCCCGCCGCGCGGCGAAAGTTTTCGTTTCCAAGTCCAGTCGATCTGTACGGCGAGAGCCGCGATGAGCAGAACAAGAATGAAACTGACGAAAAACCATCGGCGCTTCAAAGCACAAAACTATAATCGCGACTGCCTGCTTGCGAAAGCATTCGGAGTGTCAGCCGCAAATTCCGGGGACCGCCTGCCGGCCGTGGTGGGCCGGTCGCAGTTTCAGCGCGCGAAAAAAAATCTCAAATTTTTTGAAATGTGCGGCTCAAAAATCTTGAGAAAGGAGAAGACAAGCAAATTAACAATCGAGAATGCCATGAACATCGTAGCAGACAATCGCATTAATGAGACACGTGATTTCACCAATCAATTCATGCTGTTTCCGACCGCTTTCGGGGGCGAAAATTGGGACCAAAAACCGGGTTCGCGGCTATCGCGCGAGCAGATGGATGCATTTTTGAATGCGGAACGTGACAATGCTCGCAGCGCCCATTTTTTTGCGCCTCCAGCCGAACCGTCAGCGCCAGTACCCGAGAAAGGTTTGGCTGCCGGTGTGTTGAAACAGGCAGCCTACGATTTGCGCCGGTTCCATTCGGCGACCAAGGGCGCCAAACGGGAACTATATCTCGATGCCTACACTTGGATCAGCGCAAATGATTTTTCCTGGCCGTACTCATTCATGAATGTTTGTAAATTGCTGGACGTCTGTCCGGAAGTTATCCGAGCGGAACTCTTGGCCGATGCGTCCCTAGGCCGGCTCGAGTATTGGATCCGCCGTGGCGACCGCCTTTCCCGGAGATTGCGGGCTTCTTTTGTTCGCGTTTTCGCAAGCTGCCGTAATCCGGAGGGCGCCGAGGGCAGCCAATTAGCCTCATGTGTTTAAGCGGATATGAAAAAACGCTTCCTCAGATCTGTTGAACGCCTGCGCCGCACGTGGCAATCGCTCGTCAGGGCGGCCAAGCGCAATCACGATCCGTTCCTGGTATACAGCATGGCTTCTTTTAATTTCGGCGGCGGAGGGAGGGAACTCCTTCTCAAGGCGTCATTGCAAGACACGTAATTGTAATGACATTATCTATCGAAGCAAAAGTGGCAGCGGCAGTAGCGGTAGCTTTTGGAGTCTTGAGCATAGGCGCTATCGCGCGAGAGCAGAGCGAAAGTGAAACTGGCGGGGGCAATGGATATGGCCCCGGCCTAAGCCAAATGAGCCGTCCAGGATCTATGATTTCTTCGTCCGAGTCGCACGGCGGAACAGGCGAGAACGAAGTTCTCGGACTATACTGACAAACGGAACCTGTGCTGCAGGAATGGAGTAGCGTCACCTCTTGGCAGGCGCTGACGTTTGGGACAATCGGCCAGCTCGCGCGATTTTAATCTCGCAAAATCAAGTTCACTGGGCGACCCTTCGTGAACGAAGGCAATTCCTGGAACACTGCAGGAGGGCGGTGCTTCGTTTCAAACGACGCATTGGACCGTGGTCTTGCGTGCTCGCGAGACGGACTCGGCGGAGTCCGCTCGGCAGGCACTCTCGGGATTTTGCGAAGCCTATTGGCCACCGCTTTACAGTTTTCTTCGCCACCGCGGTCATTCATCTGCTGACGCACAGGACCTGGTTCAAGGGTTTTTCGCCCACCTGCTTGAGCAAAACACTTTGGTCCGGGCGGATCAGCAAAAGGGCCGGCTTCGCACGTTCCTGTTGGGATCTCTGCAGAATTTCTTGTTCAATGAGTATGACCGCGCCCGAGCGCTCAAAAGAGGTGCTGGTCGGCAGATCGTCTCGATCGAAGAGTATCTCCCGGAGGCCGAGGCAGCGATGTTGGCGACCGCTCATCTCGGCGACGCCGCTTGCTACGATCTCGTCTGGGCGTCGAACATCGTTTCGCGGGCTTGGCAGAGTTTGCAAAACGCATTCGTGGCAGAAGGCAAAGCCGAGTGGCTTGAAGAACTAAGACCGTTCGTCGCCGGTGGGAGCGTCACACCGCTGAATCAGGAAGAAACGGCAGCTCGACTCGGAGTGCCAATCGCGACTCTGCGCACCTGGCTTTCGCGTCTCCGCCAGCGTTACCGCGAATCGTTGAGAATGGAAGTGGCCAGTACCGTCTCTGATCCGGCAGATGTCGATCAGGAGCTACACCATCTCTATCAAATACTGATGGCATGAGTTGAGTTTTGCGCATGGACGGCAATGGCATTGATAACGGAAGTGTGAAATCGGACCCTCAAACTGCGGGAACATGCGCCAGATGTGGACGCCAACTGACTCAATGCGGTCCGAACGGGGAGTGCCTGCGTTGTCTCGTTAGCCTTGGCTTTCTGGCGGACGGCCAAGAGGCGGAAAGACCGGCGGCGCGGGGTCGACTGACGCCCGGACCATTGAGATACGCCCACTTCGAAGTGGAGATAGGTGAGGATGGTTTTCCGGTCGAGCTCGGTGCGGGAGCGATGGCGATAACTTACCGCACTCGCGATACAGTGTTGAACTCAACTGTTGCTCTCAAGGTCATCGACCGGAGCGTGGCGCAAAATCCCGGTGCGCGGTCGCGTTTTCTGCGCGAAGCGCGCGCCGCCGCGAACATTCATCATCCAAACGTTGCTCGAGTAACTTATTACGGAGAGCAAGACGGCGAGTGTTTCTACGCCATGGAATTGGTCGAGGGAGAAACGCTCGAAGCCCGTGTGCGGCGTGATGGGCCAATGCCGCTTGCGCTCGCCTTGGAAGTAATTGAGCAAGCCGCACGCGCGTTGGCTGTCGCAGAAGTCTGCGGTGTAGTACATCGCGACATCAAGCCATCGAATCTCATGCTCGAATCGGACGCGAGCGAGGCGCTCATCGTAAAAGTGATTGATTATGGAGTGGCGAAAGTAATGGGACCTCAGGCAGAGCCTGGCGCCGAGCAAACCCAGGCAGGCTTCATTGGCACGCCAGCTTTTGCCAGTCCAGAGCAGTTCGCTGGCGCCGGGCAATTGCCGATTGATACGCGTTCCGACATTTACTCACTAGGCGTTACCCTTTGGTATCTGCTTAGCGGTCGGACGCCTTTCGTCGGACGTACGATGGAAGAAATCCGCGCGCGACAAACTAGTGAGTTACCCTTGGAACAGCTCAGGAGCCTGCACCTCCCGGGGCAGGTTATTGCGCTGCTGAAATCGATGCTCGCCGCGGACCCGAAAGACAGGCCGCAAACGGCGCGCGATTTACTTTCTGCTGTCCACCGCTGCTATGAACGATTTAACCCTGAAGCGCGCTCGCGACGCAAAAGAGTTGTACTAGCCGGCGCAGCATCGACGTTGGTAATCGTAGCGATCGTGCTTGGGACCTGGTCGTACCAACGCACGCGGTCCTTCACCCCGATGGAACGATCGATCGCGGTGCTGCCCTTCGAAAACCTAAGCAGCGATAAGGAGAACGCTTACTTTGCCGACGGTATACAAGACGAAATCCTGACACGCTTATCCAAGATCGCCGACCTGAAGGTGATCTCGCGCACTTCGACGCAACATTATAAAAGCGCCCCGGAAAACTTGCGCGATATCGCGAAGCAACTCGGCGTTGCTCACGTCCTGGAAGGAAGTGTGCAGAAGAGTGGCGATGCCGTGCGGGTGAACGTACAGTTGATCAAGGCGGCCACGGATTCGCACCTTTGGTCGGATACGTTTGATCGCAAGTTGAACGACATCTTTTCGGTCGAAAGCGAAGTGGCCAAAACCATTGCCGACCAATTGCGAGCCAAACTCACCGGCCACGAAGAGCAAGTAATCACCGCCAAAGCGACCGATAATCCTCAGGCCTACGATGTCTACCTGCGCGGCCTTGCTTACACGTTAAAAACTGGATTTACACCGGCGAACTCCCTTGGCGCGCAGAAATATCTCAAAGAAGCAGTGCGGTTGGACCCGAAGTTCGCCCTTGGTTGGGCGCTCCTGTCTTACGTCGATGCGAGTGGCTACCTCACACAGAGTCTTCAACCGACTGTCGCCCTCCGCGAAGAAGCGCGCACGGCGGCCGAAACGGCTCTTACTTTGCAGCCCAATCTTGGCGAAGCTGTATTTGCCAAAGGTTTTTATCACTACGCAGCGAAGGCGAGGCAACTGGGAGAAGAGCGACGCCTACTTCAACGAAGCTGAGAAGCTCGACCCGCGCAACGTTAGCCTGCTGTCTCAACACGCGCGCTCCTACGTCTGCCTTCGTCGCTTCCCGGAAGCGCTAACCAAGCTTGAGCAGATCCTCAATATCACACCCGACGACATAGATACCCTTGTGTTAAAGGCGCGAATTGCACAAGCGGAGGGCGACCTCCCGCGTGCCTCCGCGCTCCTGGCTCCGCTTCGGTTGGGGGCCGACTATGCCAACGCGTTGGAAACACAAGTTTACCAGGCAATCCTGGAGTCCCGCCCTGCACCCGTCATTGCTCGGCTAAAGGAAATATTGGCCAAGCCTGATCAAGCTTTGGGTTATTACAATGGCGAACTGCGCTTTTGGTTAGGCTGGGCACAGGAAGTTGCCGGCGATCATGCCGCCGCCCGCGAAAGTTGGAGTCAGGCTCGCAGCGAACTGGAACCCTTCCTCAAAGAACAGCCTGAAAACTTTGTTCTGATGGGAGATCTCGCGCTTACAAATATGGCTCTTGGTGACAACGCCGCTGCACTGACTCTGGCCGAGCGCGCGATTGCAATGATGCCGATCGAGAAAGATGCGCTGATCGGTCCCAGGCCGCTCGACATCCTCGCCCGAGTGGCGGCCCGTATCGGCGAACACGACCGCTCCATCGCAACCCTACAAAAGCTACTTTCAATCCCCTACGAGGCACCTCTGGCCGCAAATCCGCCGCTTACTCCTGCGCTGCTCCGACTGGATCCAATGTTTGAGCCATTACGGAAAGACCCGCGGTTTCAAAAACTCGCGAACGCGCAGCCGTGAATCCAACGAGGGTCCCCTGGCCGCAAAAGGAGTTTATCCGCCGCGGCGGGCTATCCGAAATCCGAATTCTTCTTGATCTTGAGTTTGTCGAAAAAGAGTGCGGAAGATTAACCGAAAGCGTAAATCTCGGACGCCACGAAGAAGATGCCGACGCGAATAGCCGAATACTATAATGAACTGCAGCGACGAGAAGGCCTGGAACCAGTCGAGCTCGTTGCTGAATGGGCGCAGCGCGATACAGATGCAATCGCTGCAGCTTTCCGCATAGCCGTTGGCACGTCACGAATCACAGAGCAGGCCATTCCAATCCGGGAGCGCAGTACTAATCAATCTATTGGCAATCAGGTTGCCGATTTCTTCGTGCCCCTGATCAATCAGCATTTACAGCAGTACCGAATCGATGCGTGTCCCGGCGGCGGTTACCCCGATAAGATCCTTGTCGAAATTGCTTCACGTCGGACGTTTCCGTTCGAATTAAAAGCGACTTCCACGTGGGATGCAGCTGATTCCAATCGGCGCGTGCTCACTTCGTCTTCGCGGAAGTTGCGGCAGCGTTTTCCAGGGGCGGTAAATCATGTGCTCGCGACAATATTGTACGCGACTGGCGCTGGCATATCGCGAGTTCGTTCTTTGCGTCTCGATTTCATCGAACCAACCACGCTGGTGAATATCAGATTGGAAGCGTCCGTCAGTCATCGTTTACTGGCTCAGGCGACCCATAGAAGTACGACGATTCCGTAGTATAGTTTTTAGATGCGTGCCGCCAGAAACATACTTGAGGATCAGCAGCCGCTGCTATTTGTCGAGAATCGGACAAGGCGCCATCGCTCGCGCGCCTCTTTTCTTGATGAACTAGCTTCTTTTCGTCAGTTCCGAACGCCGACGCAAGTAACATCGCTGGGCGAAGGTGAAGACGCCGTGCCCGTGTTCGTCAATGAGTTTTGGACATCGAAGCAGCGCGCAGCCAGCAGTCTTCACGAGATTTCATATCGTGCGTGCTTTAAACCGCAATTGCCACGCTTCTTCATCGAACGACTAACCGCCGCAAACGATACGGTTTATGATCCGTTCCTCGGCCGCGGGACGACGATGATCGAAGCCGCGCTGTTGGGTCGGCGCGTTGTAGGGTGCGACATCAATCCGCTTAGCTCGATCCTCACCGGGCCACGACTTCGTCCCCCGACCGTTCGAGATGTGCGCGAGCGATTAGCGAAAGTCGACTGGAATTACGATGGCGAACTCAATGAAGAGCTTCTCACGTTTTACCATCGAGACACCTTTCGAGAAATCTGTGCGCTGCGCTCGCATCTCCTATCTCACAAGGTCGATGGCATCACTTCGCAAGCCGATGACTGGGTTCGGATGGTTGCTACGAACCGCCTGACGGGTCACTCGGCCGGTTTCTTCTCGGTATACACGCTCCCGCCAAATCAAGCTCTAACACCGAAGCGGCAGCAAAAAATAAATGAAGCCCGTCAGCAGGTTCCGCCACGACGAAGTGTGCCTGACCTGATTATTCGCAAGACAGAATCGTTGCTTGAAAGCGTCGGTGAGTTCGACCGCTCGCGCTTACGTAAAGCTGCTTCGGACGCACTTCTGTTGACGCGAAGTGCGGATTACACGCCAGAAATAAAGAACAACTCAGTCAATCTAATCGTTACATCGCCACCGTTCCTCGATGTCGTCGACTACGCGACTGATAATTGGCTGCGCTGTTGGTTCAACGCAATCAACGAGGCAAAGATCGACATCTGGACATTTCGCAAATCGGAAGAATGGGCGGCGGCAATGGAGCGCGTATTTGGCGAATTGCGCCGTGTGCTCAAACCGGGCGGCTATATCGCGTTTGAGGTGGGCGAAGTTCGTCGCGGCAAGCTCAAGATGGAGGAGCTTGTGATTCCCGCAGCAAGAGCCGCGAAGTTGAGTCCGGCTCTTGTGCTAATCAATAGTCAGGAGTTCACTAAAACGTCGAACTGCTGGGGCGTAACGAATCAAATCGCGGGCACCAACACAAATCGGGTGATTTTGCTCCAGAAACGCTAACGCGAGCGAAGTTACCGTCGTACAACGCGATAAGTTGCTTTATGCCAATCCCTGATGCTGCCAAGGAAACCGCGCAACTCATACAGCACACTGCCGCACAATCAGAGACACCTCAAACAAGGCTGATAGCCGGACCGGGAACGGGGAAGTCACACACTATCGTACACAGGTTGTGCTGGCTTCTTGAGCAAGGCATTCAGCCGTCCCGGATATTCGTAGTGTCGTTTACGCGTGCTTCTGCCAACGATTTAAAGGAAAGAATTATCACCGCTTGTGAGGAAAGCGGTCATGCGGCCGCCGTTACGCATATTCAGGTCAGCACATTACATTCGCTCGCTTTAAGGACCTTGCGAGCGGGCGGGCTGCTAGCTCGATTCCCAACTCAATACCCACTGGTGCTTGACGAATGGGAACTCAAAAACGTGTTTGACGCTGAATTCGGCGTTTCAAGCGGGATTGGATCCACAACGCGGCAGAAAGAGATTCGTCGTTATCATGAGGCTATATGGAGCACTGGGGTTCCGGACCCACCAAATTACATTCCGCCCGATCCAGCGATTAGCACACAGGAGGCGAATACATTCGTAGCGTTCCATACTCCGCGAACGGAAACGTACGCTTGTGTGTTGCCCGGCGAAATTGTTCGGCAATGTGTTGAAGAGATCAACGCGGGAAATCTCGACGTTGTCGGCTTACTTCACATGGAACACTTGATCGTTGACGAATTTCAAGACCTTAACCCGATGGATTTGGAATTCATCGATCTGATCATCCAGCGTGGTATTGCCGTTTTCCTTGCAGGCGATGATGATCAGAGCATCTATTCGTTCAGATTCGCCAATCCTGCGGGAATTCAGGAGATTCCACAGACCTATCCTGCCGCAGGTCTTCATCAGTTGACCGAGTGTTTCCGCAGCATGCCCGGAATACTAAACGCCGCGGCAACTCTGATTGCAGCTTTTCCTCCACAAAATCGAATTCCGAAGAACTTGCATTCACTTTATTCGCAATCTCAGCCACCGCCGCCGGGAATCGTCCATTTGTGGCGCTTTACAACAGGCGTTGCTGAGGCGCGGGCGATTGCCGAATCCTGTCGTGATTTGATTGCGGCTGGAATTTCATCGAAGCGGATTCTAATTTTGCTGAGCAATCGGCGAGCTTTAGGTCCAGAGATCATGGCCCATCTGCAAGGGGTGAGCGTGCCGTTTACAGTCGCCGCAGCTGAAGACCTTCGCGACAGCGACGTTGGACGACTTCTCCTGTCTCTTCTTCGAATTGTGTGTGATGGAAACGATTATGTTGCACATCGCACTTTACTAGGCATTCGCGACGGAGTCGGAGTCGGAACCTGCAATACGATCTGTGAGTCCGTCATCGGCGCGGGGAGTCTTAATTACCGGAGAATCTTTTACGCCCCGCTACCGGCCGGCGTCTTTTCAACACGCGGGCTGCGAGCGCTCAACGCGGCACGAGAGGTGTGTACGCAAATCGCGCAATGGACCGGTGATGATCAAATCGGTGCACGACGGCAAGAGATCGGAGGCATTATTGAGCACACAATCGGCCCCGCTGCGAGAGAGCAGTGGGAACGTTTCTTAGCGACACTTCCCGATGAAATGACGCTGCAGGAAATCCGCGACTACGTGTGGGCAGATAGCGATGAACAGCAAGCTGCAATCTTGGAGCGAGTATACACGCGGCTTGGACAGAATGTTCCGGCGGATGCTGTTCTGCCAGAGCGAGTGCGTTTGATGACAATGCATGGCGCCAAAGGATTATCTGCCAGTGTCGTTTTTATCCCCGGATTGGAAGACACTATCCTGCCAGGTACAAAGCGCGTTCCGTATCCTGGACTGGTGTTGGAGGCTGCGCGATTGCTGTACGTTTCGATCACACGTGCGAGAGCTGTTTGCGTTATGAGCAACGCGTATCGACGATTCCTCAACGGCAACAATCTTGCTCAAGCGCCGTCACGGTTTACTGCCAGTCTCGGCGGCGCATTCCAACAGCGACCTTCCGGATTGCAGGCTGTTGAAATTCAAAACGTCATCGGGATGCTCCAGGAGATTTGAATGACAAGAGAACTGCCATCGATCACGGAGCGACGATGCCTTGCGTCTTCAGCGGCAATACCTCAAGCGCTTGCTTGGCGCGATATTGCGTTTTGGCGGGGTCACGCCATCTTCGCCGGATTTTGTTGGGCGCTCGGAACTTGAATGATCGGACTCTGCACGTGCAAAATCCCTTCGTTAGCCTAAAACGTTACGGGCGCGATGCGATCAATCCGATCGAAAACCATGCTACGGAAATTCTCGCGACCTGTTTATCGCTGAGTAACAACATCAAAAGAGAATTTGTTAGCTTCCTGTTTGGCGCCCAAGCGCCCTTCAATCTCGCTGACGCGGAAAATCTCGAAGTTGCAACGCAGCAGCAACTGGGAGGTTACGGTATTGTAGATCTGCTTCTCGAGGCACCGGGAATCCGCAATATTGTCGTTGAGGTCAAAGTTGAAGCTAAGGAAGATGGCTCTCAGATACAAAAATATCGAGACTGGCTCGATCAAACAAAAGAGGGCGAAAAGTATGTTTTTAGTCTCGTCAAGAGACCAAGCGATTTCAAAGTCGAGGATTTTGGTGGCTATGCACGTCATACGTGGGGAAAATTGTATGAATGGCTCAACAGTCACAAAAAGGAGTTGGTCGAAGATTCCGAAGTCACGATCGTGGATCAATTTTGTGACTATCTCGGGACGGAGAGAATCGTGATCAACTGGCAGCCTCGGCAGATTGTCGATTATGGTATCGGTGTCTTCGCCAGAAAAGCGCTTCGCACACTCTTTGATCAGTTAGCCGAGAAACTGGCAAATCGCGATGCGCAATATGTGACAAAACCAGTCACGGACCACGATAATGAATGGCCTCGGCTAGAAATCGGCATGAAATCATGGAGCGCGATTTTTGGCGCTAAGGGCTATCTTAACAAGCTGTATATCTATTACGAAACCAAAGCCGCGTGGGAAGGGAAGGCCGAACGGTTTCGTTTCAATATTCTCCTTTGGAACAAGTGGCATCGCGGAGACTGGAAGGATGCCGAATCGCAGCTCGTGCTTTGGATGCCTCATCTCGCATCGAAAGGCTTCACCCATCGGACGCAGTTAAAGGGTGCGCGCGATCTTGAGGGCAAAGGGGCCAATGAACACCCATTTATCGAGGCGCCTGCTCAGATTGTCGCTTTTTCTGAAGACTCTCGGATCGCTTACCTTGAGCAGGCCGATTTCGGCAACATGACCGCCGACAAATTGGTGGACGAATTGTTCAATCGAGCCATTAAGCACTGCGAAATTATCTCAGGCTTGCCGCATAAATAGGTGAGCATCTAAAGAAGGAATCAGGCAGGCACACTTGGCGGATATCGATCAATTCGGCCGCGGTCAGGACAAGCCTTGCCGAAGCGTGTAATCCTTCAGCCCTCCTGGTTGCGGTCGCGGCCTAGGTTTTAGAATCGCGATCGGGCGGCGCAGGGTTGAGCTTGGTGCGGAATTTCTTCGTCACTCGCACCACTGCTTCCCTCGCTCGATCGCGCGGCCCGCTCGTTTCGATTTGGATTTGATCGATCGCCCGGTCCATCGCGGCTTTGATACTCGCGGCGGTCCCACCTATTTCGCATTCCCGAACCAGCACGCCCTCCAGCCGCGCGATCACTGCGTCGACGGAGTAGTTAGGATTAACGCCAGGCCTTTCGTGCGCTTCGATCGCACTGTAAACATTGATCACTTCCTCGCTGTGCGCGCCCCACCTGAGTACCTGATAGAAGAGCGAGCCCTGTCGCTTACCCTTGAAGATGAGATCGATCAGCGCCGCGACCAGCGAGACCGGCATGAGGGCAAAATCGCGTACGTTATCGAGTAACATCTTGAGCTGGAAGACGAGGACGTCGCGAAAAAACCTCCAGTGCTCGTTGCTGCCGGGTTCAACGGTAAGCGGATTGGAAGAGCTCATGGCGCGATTTTAAACAAAGTCCATGGCGGAGAAAAGTTTCGGTTGGTGAGGGGTGGCTGCGTTGCTTCACGTTGTCGGACGATCGAAATTGGATAAGGAGTGAATGATACCGATCTGTGTTGCGATGCTCCGCGGAATCAAAGTTGGCTAAGCAAAATCGTCAAGATGGAGCCGTTGCGCGCGTCGTTCTGCACGTCAGCCTGTGCCGAATGCTTGATTCCAGCGAGCACGGACACCATGCAAAAGGGACGGATAGACGATCAGTTTCCGAAAAGGGTCGATCAGTGCCATGTAAAACGGCGTGAAGCGGCTTACGCTGCGGACATAGACCCCGAAATAAAACCGGTAGGCAGTCGCTGTCTCGACCAGGGCGCTCAGAGCCGCAGCGTGGGCTGTCCGATTGATCAACTCGACGAGCTGCTCGTTTTCGAAGCGGTAGACGACGCGGAAAAACCCATCTTGCGTGCCGGCTGCGACCAGTGATCTCGACTGATCGGTGTCGGTTAAACGTGTTGCGAAGGTTTTCCACGCGGTTGCCGCTGGCTCGTGATCCCAGCCGAAGAATCGTCCAACGAAGAACCGAATCTCAAGCAGCGTCCGCACGAGGAGGGAGGGCGTGAATAGCGACGACGATTTCGAACAACCACACGTATCGAGTTCACAGTTGTTGGCCGTCCGCAGGAATTCATCAAGCGTCACTCCAGCACGCCAACGCGGCAGATCGACGTACCATACGTCGTGAAGCGACACCCCGGCCAGAAACGTATGAACTCGCAGCGGCAGTCGTTCGAACTCTTGAGTTGAGACCTGCGGCATGGCGCTCCTAACGAGAATTAGCTAGCTCCCACTCCATCCTAATGAACTCTTTAGTCCCGGGTCGGCCAGTGAGACGTAACCAGAGCGGTCCGCCTTCTCTGTCGAAGCGCAGGTCGATATCGAAGAACGGACAGCATAACCGCTCCTGGAACGCCCATTCCGTTAGCAGCTGATACGTTTTGTTATCTGCTGAAAACTCGAACTCATAGCCATCTGGCAGTTCGCGCGTGCTCTTCTTCAGTTTGAGCAACGCCGGTGTAACCTCCTCGAAATGGGGTTTTCTTACCTCCGGTGACAACGCGAGTGCGTTGCAGGCGAAAGGCGACACGTGCTCGGTTTGCGACGACGAAGGTTCTGACGTTGCCGAATCCGCAACTGGCGCAGCGAGGGCGATTGCAGTTATGAATTGGAATATTTTTTTCATAGTTTTTGACGCTACGAGTTCAAGTTGACTTTAAGTCAAAGGGAATTTTTTTAGAAAATTGTGAGTGATTTCCGTGGCGTTCCGTGCGGCTCGTTGTTAGGTTTTTGAATGGCGCAGAACCTGGCGATTTCCGATGTCGCGCGCGTGTTTGGTTTGCGCACCTCCGCCATTCGCTACTACGAGCAGATCGGGATTCTCCCGCCGGCGATGCGCAAAAACGGCCAACGCCGTTACGATAATAGTGCGCTTTTTCGTCTCGCTGTGGTCCAGCGCGCCCGAGAGACAGGATTCACCCTGGAGGAAATACGCGAGCTATTTTTCGGGTTTCCGCCCGGGACGCGTCCACCGAAACGCTGGCACCAACTCTCTCTACGGAAAATCGCGGAACTCCGAGAGCGGATGAAGCGGCTCAAGCTAATGGAGACGTTGCTCAAGCGCGTGGGGAACTGTCGCTGCGACGCCCTCGACGAGTGCGGAGAAGAACTTCTTCGGCAAAGATCAGCAGGTGAGAATTAGGAAGTAAGAAGGAGGAAGAAGCCTCCGCGCCGTCAGCGTCGGCGCCGATTCGATGCAGCATCCTCCGGATCGTATTCGTAGAGCCGCGACGGATCGCCGAAGACCGCGCCGAGCGCGCGCTCGGGCCAGATCTCGAAATAGCTCAACAGCAGCGCCAGCAACGGCACCAGAATGAAGGCGAGGCCGTGGGCAGCCATGATGAACATCGCCATCGCGCGCAGTATCAGGAGATAAACATCCCAGCGCACCCGCTGCTTCAGTTCTTTGTCGGGCATTGCATCGTAGCCCACTTGGAACGCCTTCCAGAAATGTCCGGCCGCGAGCGTCCCGAAGGTGAGCCAGAGTGCTGGAGAATGCGCGAGCTCGCGGCGCAGTTCGTTGCCGAGCAGCAGATCGTGGAGCGGAATCAGCACCATCCAGTACGGCAGGCCGATGATGCCAACGAGGAAAATCCACGTGATTGCGCCGCGCACGAGATTCATCACAAACGACATCGCGCCGGCCGATTCCGGCTGGGTCTCGCGCAGCGCGCGCGGAATCAGCGCGGCGACGATCGCGGCCAGCGCGGTAAGCCCGTCGAACCAATAGTTGAACACGGTGAGCGCAGCGGACCAGCCGAAGCCGTAGATGCCAACGACCGGAATCAGATTGCGCGCGAGCACGCCCCACGCGTGGGGCCGCGACGCCAGCTCGCGCAGATGCTGTGAGAGCGGTGGCGGCGCGATCGGTCGCGGCGCGGTCGAGCCGGTCTTTTCCGGAGGCTTCGCCATCTCGACAGATTACTTGGAGAAATTAAGAATTAGGAAGTAAGAAGGAAGAACGCCCGTTAGCCCCACAGCTGCCGAGAGGGCAAGCCTATCCTGCCATTTTCATACGCGATTCCGTGATCGCGATCGCGGGCGAGAAGCAATGGGCCGTCGAGATCGATCCAATCGGCCGCGCTGGCCAGCAAACGGGCGGGCGCGATCCCCAAAGAAGTGCAGACCATGCAACCAATCAATAATTTGAAGCGGCTTTCGCGAGCGCGCTCGGTCAAGCGAAGCGCTTCGGTTAATCCGCCGGTTTTGTCGAGCTTCACGTTGATCACTCCATAACGATTCTTCAGGCGGAGGAGATCAGCGCTCGTGTGGCAACTTTCATCGGCGCACACCGGCACCGGATGCTCGAGAGTTTCGAGAACTTCATCCGCATCGGCTGGAAACGGTTGTTCGATCAGCTCGATACCTAATTCTTTCAGCGCCGGAACGACTTTGCGATAGTGGTCTGGAGACCATGATTCGTTAGCGTCGATGAGGAGACGTGCCGGCGGCGCGGCTTCGCGCACCGCTTCAACACGCGCAAGATCCAGGTCGTCGCCGCCAAGTTTCAGTTTCAGGAGCGGAGAATTAGCAGCGGCTCTCGCCGCGGCCGCCATTTTCTCGGGCGTATCCAAACTGATCGTGAACGAAGTCTCGACTTCGGGAACAATCGCGATGTTTGCCAGTTCCCAGACGCGTTTGCCGGTAATTTTCGCTTCCAAATCCCACAACGCGCAGTCGAGTGCGTTGCGGGCCGCACCCGGCGGCAACAAGTGTTGCAGTTTGTCTCGATCCAAATCGCGCACGCTTTTGATCGATTCGATCTGCGCCAACACCGAAGCGGTGGTTTGATTATAGCGCGCGATCGGTACGCCCTCGCCGCGGCCGGTATTCTTCCCGTCATTCACGGTCACGACAACAACTTGCGCTTCAGTGCGACTGCCGCGCGAAATCCGAAACACTTCCTTCAGCGGCCAAACTTCTTCTTTTGCTTCGATTCTCAAAACGTTTCACCACAGAGATCACGAAGGCGGCAGACTCGCAACCACGTGATTCCTCTGTGTGCTTGGTGTCCTTCGTGATTAACTATTTGGTCAGCCACTCTGCTGATTGCCGTCGTAGAAACGATATCGTCGAGCGAAGGTTAGCTGCGAAGGGCTTCGGTGAATCGGACCAGGTCGTTTGCGACTTGCTCGACGCGTGCGGCGATTTTCTTGTCGGTAATGTTGTCGCCAGCGAAAGACTCGCTGGTTGCAAAAACAAACCGTGGAATAATTACACAACGAAAATCGAGCATGAGGCTATTGGCGTAAGCCATGACCGACATGTAACTTGGAGTGCCACCAGCCGCGCAAAGAAAGCCGACAATCTTGTCGTTCCAAGCGCTGCCCGTCAGCTCGATCATGTTCTTGGCCGTGGCTGCGACATCATAATTATATACGGGCGCAGCGACCAGGATCCCGTCCGCTGCCTTGATCGCAACGCTCAACTTTCGAGAGCCCGGCATGCCATAACATTTATCCGCATCGCAGAGCGGCAGGTCCATTTCCCTGATGTCGATCCAGGCGCAATCCACTTCCTGCTTTTGCAAGTGGGCAAACGCTACGCGCCCCATGCGCCGGCTGTTGCTGTCGGGATTACCGCTCGTGCTGATAACGAGATATTTCGCCATTTGGTTGTTTGATTTACCACAGAGAACACGAAGAGCGCAGAGGAATTGCTGCTATCCCTCAATGCCAGACCAGCGTTAGTGCGTCGAAGTGGGCAGGATCTTGAGCACTTCGTCCATGGCCGTTCCATTGTGGACAACGTCATCCTCCACTCGCAATTGATCCTGCATTGTCTTCGCAGCAGCGGCGGACAACATCCAGCCCAGAGGCAACGGCACGTTCGTGTCGCGAAGTCCGAAGTAAATGATGTCTTTGGTGGCCGGCTGTGTTTCCTCGGTCTCGCCGGGCGCGGCAGTGACACCAGCTTGGAAGCGCCGTTGCTCGCGTTTAATTGCCTTTTGCGCGTAGGTGCCCCGGGCATCGCGCGTGTTTAGCATCGTGTAGAGCGGCGCGGTCAGTTCGCTGAGGAATTGCCCCTGCGTAGTCATCGGTTTTGTGCGCTTTGGCCCGGGTGGTTCCGGCCCCGGCTTCGCTGGAGCAATTGCGATTGATCCTTTCCGCGGATCATTACTGATCATGATGACCTTGACATCGACGTTCGCGATGTGGTCGTGCGCACAAACGTCTTTGATGCGGCTGACAATCTCCAAAGCAGTCGTGGCAGCTGAATTCTCGAAGTAACCGCCATCGACGATGTGCGAGCCGTCGGGAAAACGGCCGGCCGGACTCACGAAAGTAAAGCGCGCACTCATGTGGGCGGCGGCACTGAGCGGAATGTGGCACCCCGCCTTCGTGGCGGGCAAGCCATGTTGCGCGAGTTTGTCGGCGGCGTCCTCAGCATCAAGGAAAACATTGGTAAGATGAAGATTGCTGGTGATGATTCGATTTCCTTTTTCGACAGACGTGCCGTTTAAAAAAAGTGCCGGCATCCATTCACGCGAGCCCGGCTTCCAAAGATCGACGAACGAATCAGCGAAACGGTTGTTCCCCATTGTGTCCCGCCACGCCTTCTCCCACCCCATTTCGAGCGCGCGCCCACGGTCGAAATACGGGATTGGAAAGGGAAGGAAGCGTTGCAGCAAATCCGGATAAAGCATCGAGGCGAGGGTCGGCGAAAGAAAATCCTGGCCGAGGATGTTGTGCGCTTTTTCTTTGAATTTGAATGAACCGGGGCTGGGCTCGGCGAGCAATGCGTCGAAGACGGTCGCGCCGAGGCTTCCACCCGAAACTCCGCTGATGGCGAAAAGATGCGGCGCAAAATTCGGATTCGCATCCTGAATGCCGCCAAGAACGGTGGCGGTCCAGTAGGCCGCCCGAATTCCACCGCCTTCGGTCGCCACGATAAAGAGTGGATGCAGCGTTCCAACTCCATCGTTTTTTTCCGCGAGACCATACCACGTTCGAAAAGATCCGATTACATCGGGACGGGACACTTCTTGCGGAGGAGCAATCCGGATAATGTGGTTGTCGTTCCAAAAGCTGAACACAAGGGCGACAACAACGAGCGATCCAATGACCGGGAACTGCCAGCGACCGCTGAGAAAAACGAGAAAACCGCCAAAGGTAACCCAGGAGGCGGCTGCCAGAAGCAAGATTGTTCCCATCCCGATCTTTTGCGCGACCGCTACAGGGGCAATCGTGAAGGCAATGAAGAGGATCAGCGAAATGAACGCGATAGTGCCAACTCCCATGAGCGTTCCGCGTTCGAGTTGGCTCACGTCCTCAACCTGAACAGAGGTGGTCAGGCCAAACATGCGACGGCGGTAAACAAACAGAAGATAAAAAATAACCGCGAGCAAGCCGCAGAAGGCAGCGAAGCCGACAAGCCAGCCCCGCGCCCTTTCCTCCGGTGCGTAGGAACGTGAGGCGACCAAAAATCCGTAACCGACAATTAACATCGGTGCGATGCCAAGGATCCGAGGGGTCTGCGTTTCGGCAAATTTCGAGCGGGAGGCGCTGCGCTGCACGCCGGGAAAGTCAAAATAAAGGAGCACGCGCGCCGAGTACCAACTGCAGATCGACCATAAGCTCAGAGCCAAAAAGAAAAGGGTAACGCGGAGGGGCCACGCTCCAGCGTTCGCCATGCCTTCCCCTACGGTGCGCAAAATTTCTGTTCCTTGTGCGACGCAAACGAAAACCGGAAAGGCGATCAGCGCGACGAGGATGCTGAAGCGACACGGTTTGAGTCGGTGGTAAAGATCGCGAATGCCCCACCAGATGCGCTGAAGCCAGGTGCGGCGCTGATTCACTTCAGAATTCACAAGGAAGGTCTGCCAATGCGGCGGGTCAATCGGCCGTCCAAGTTTGGTCCTGCGAGCCCACAGAGCGAGCTGCATGCGAGAACAACCCACGCATTTTTGACGGGTCTCATCGCGCTGAGCGTGCGCAGGGCTTCGCTATTTTGTAAAGACGATTCTTGCGCTTTGCTTCCAGCGGGGAAGTTGAGAGTTGGTTGTTGAGAGCTGAGAGTTGTATCCAATTCCGTTGCCTAAATTCCAAGGAGGACGCCGCGAGTCAGATCCACGCGCTCGTGCGCTCGTTAGGCACCGGCCATTGGATTCTCGAGGAATAACCCACGTCAACGACTGACGCGCTCATGAAATTTCTCCAGTTTTGCTGGACTTGCAGTCGTGCTCTATCTTCGAGGAGTTCAAAATGAGGAGTGCGCGTAGCGAAGTTTCAATTCGAGCGGGCCAGGTCGAGTTCGTTAAAGTCAATACCGACGCCTGGAAATGGCGCGATTTTTATCGCTGGCTGTTAAGCTTGAGGTGGCTCCAGTTCGCCGCGCTCGTCGGCGCTGTTTACATCGGGCTCAATCTTCTCTTCGCTCTCCTTTACAGCCTCGGCCAAAACAGTATCGCTGGAACGACTTCGCACGGGTTCCTGGACTGCTTCTTCTTCAGCGTCCAAACGCTGGCCACCGTCGGCTATGGTCACATGTACCCGCAAACTCTCTACGGTCATGTCGTTACCACCATCGAAATCATGACCGGTCTATTTTTGCTCGCCGTGATGGCGGGTCTGATTTTCGTCCGCTTCTCGCGACCGATTGCGCGCGTCGTGTTTAGCCGATCAATCGTAATCACGTCCTTGAATGGCCGACCCACGCTGATGGTGCGTATTGGCAACGAGAATCATCACAGCATGGTCGAAGCTGAGTTTCGAATCATGCTTTCGCGTGACGAACCGTTGCTCGAAGGCGGCGACTTCAGGTACTTTTACAACCTGAAATTGCATTTCGATCGACTGACTGTGTTCCCGGCGGCATTGACTTTGCGGCATACAATCGATGAGGAAAGTCCGCTTTTCCGGGCGACTCCTGAATCGCTCGAAGCCAGTCGCGTTCTATTTCTTGTGTCTGTTGTCGGAATTGATCCGGTTATCGCTGCCGCTGTCCAAACGCAAAAGGACTACACCTGGCGCGATATTCGATTCAACGAACGCTTCGTCGAAATCTACACCGAGCACGGCGGTGGTAGACTCACGGTCGATTACGGTCGAATTCATGAAACCGAGCCAGCCAACTCCCTGGGATTACCTGAAGCGGCCATTCGCCAGACTGATCAGATGTCCCCTGCGAATTCGGCGACGGGAATTGACGAGCCGGCTATTCACCAGCACTAAATCTTATTCGCATATTCATCAGCGAAGAGCGCCGGCTGTCCGCCCGTATGCAAGAACAACACAGTCTCGTCCTTTGTGAAACCCCCTTTGCGAATCAAATCAATCATCCCCGCCGCGGCGCGTCCGGTATAGACCGGATCCAACAAAAGACCTTCGTACTTCGCAAACAAATGGATCGCTTCGCGCTCCGGTTCGGTTAACGCGCCGTAGCCTGCTGTGCAATAATCGGCGTTTGCCAACACGTCCGTCGGAATGAACTCAATCCGCTTCCCCAGCTTTTCACTGGCTAACGATGCCAGCTCTGAGACGTGAGTCCTCAGCCACTCTTTCGATTCATCAACGCTAATTCCCAACACCTTGCCTTTATATCCAAACGCGCGCTGGCCCAGCACGAGTCCTGCCCGATCCAATCCGCGTGGACTTTTTGCTCCATAAACTCTTTCACCGCGAACGCATATCCCAGCGCACCGGTGGGACTCGATCCCCCATACGGAACGAGATAAGGTTTCATTCCTTCTTCCGCAGCACGATCGAATGTCTGCTGCAGAATTCTGTCCCGATCTCTGCGGTCCGGAGCATACACAACCTGCGCTCCAAACAATTGATCAAGCAAGAGATTTGCAGAAGGCTGTTCCGGCTTATCGCCCGTCAAGACAAGGATACATTCAAATCCAAATCGGGCCGCTGCCGCTGCGGTCTGACGGCAATGATTGGATTGCAACGCCCCGCCAGAGATTAGGGTCTTTGCTCCCTGGTCGCGCGCTTCCGCCACGAGAAATTCCAATTTTCGAGTCTTGTTCCCGCCGAAGGCGAGCCCGGTTTGATCGTCGCGTTTGATCAACAAACGTGGTCCGCCCAAGGTCTCGGAAAGACGCGAGAGTGTTTCAATCGGCGTCGGTAAATGCGCAAAATGCAATCTGGAAATATTCATCACGCACTTCCTGTCGATCCAATCGCATTGGAATTTTTTGTGTGTAACCTTTTCACATGAAAGCTCTCGCCCTGTTCTTATTGCTTTTCGTATCAGGATCAATCGCATCGGCAGAGCCGGTTGTCGTTATTGTTCGCCACGGGGAGAAGGCCACCAACGGTGGTACTGATCCGGACTTATCTTTGGCTGGTCGTGCGCGGGCTGACGCGCTGGCACGGATTTTGAAGGACGCAGGCATTACGGCAATTTTCACCAGCGAATTCAAGCGCACCCAGGAAACCGCGGCGCCGACCGCGGCATCAGCTCACGTAGCGCCGAAGGTGGTTGTGGCGAAAGATACGGCCGGGCTCGTCGCGGAGTTGCATCAGCTAAACGGCAACGCGCTGGTTGTTGGGCACGGCGACACAATTCCGAACATCATCAAAGCGCTTGGAATCAATAACCCGATCAACATTCCTGACGCGGATTACTCGGAGCTGTTAATCGTCACGCTTGGCGATAAGCCGCAGGTGTTCCGGCTGCATTATCCGTAGGTAGCTGTAGCTTGGCCGCGGGCGTGCTCATTCTGATCGGCAAATAATCCCGCGCGCCGGATCAGCGAGAAACCAAAATCTTACAGGAGAATTATGCGACGCGTCGTTCATTTTGAAATTTACACGGACGATCCCGAAGCCGTGCAGCCGTTTTACCAGGACGTTTTCGGCTGGAAGTTCAAGAAATTCGATGGGCCGATTGAGTATTGGCTTGTCACGACGGGCGATGACAAAGACCCCGGGATCAATGGCGGTCTGACCCGTCCACGCGAAGGCCAGAGCCCGGGCACGTTAAACACGATCGCGGTTCCGTCGCTCGATGAGACGATCAAAGAGATTGAGCAACGAGGCGGAAACATTTGCGTGCCGAAGATGGCAATTCCAGGCGTTGGTTGGCTGGCCTACGCGCAGGATCCGGCGAAAAATGTTTTTGGGATCATGGAACCGGATACGAACGCAAAATAATCGGAATTAATGATATAAGATTGCCTTGCCGAGTTGAGAGAGGCAATGCCTAGCGCACTACCTTTTCGCCAAGTACTTCGCGATCAAAGCTTGGAAACGCGGATCGTTTCGGAGCGGGTCCCAGGCTGGATCGAGCTTGAGCATTGGGACGGTGAGACCATTTGGGACAACGAGCAAATGGTCGAGCAGTCGAAATGCTTCGTCGAATTCGCCGGTCCAGGCATAGATCTGCGCGAGCGTAGCGGTTATTTGCGGCCCATCAAAGGCGTCCTGGGATTCGGGTAACAATTCAACTGCGCGCTTGCCTTCGGCGATGGCTTCCTGCTTTTGACCCAACGCCGCAAGGATGAGGCCGTGCTGTCCGTGTCGAGCTGGATCTGCAGGGGCTGCGCGCAACAGCTGGTCTGAGACAACCCGGGCCTGTTCGAAAGCTGTTCGCGCTCTTGCTTCATCGCCCTGAAGCCGGTAAATCTCGCCTTCCAGGAAAGCCTTCGGGCAAGGGGCAGTGGTCATGTTAGGCAATGTCTCGCCGCGAAATTGTTGCAGCACCTGAAGCGCTTCGGCAAACTTCCGCTGTAGCCTCAGAACCCAAAACCGGGCCAATGTCATTAGACCCGGATCGGTTTCAGGCGGGATTGAAGAAAATACTTTTTCGGTCGCGCTAAGATCACCCTTCAATTGGGCTGCCATGAATCCTTTCAATGCACGCGCCTGAAATGATTGCGGCGATGCCGCAAGGACGCGATCAGCAATCTTGTCCACGTTTTCGTAATCCCGCTGCGCCATGTAATTAAAACAAAGGTTAATCAGGACGGTTGTGTTTTTCGGATCGAGTGTGGCGGCTTTTTCCAAATTCGCGGTTGATTCCGTCCACTTACCCTGACGCCGCTGAATGGCGCCGATGGCCAGATAGGCCTGGGACTCGTTCGGCAGGCCGCGTCTGGCGATGTCGAATTCGGCCAGGGCGCGCTCGTAATCGCGGTCGCCATAATAGTAGGAAAAACCCAGAGCGAGGTGGCCTTCGGGAAGGTCCGGTTGCAATCGCAGGGCTTCATCCGCGTTGAGACGCGCTTTTTCCCGCCGGACCGGCACCGGGTCCGAGCTGTGGTACAGCCAACTCTCCACCATGGAGAGACCGGCAAACGCCAGGGCAAAGTTTGGATCGAGCTTGATGGCTTGTTCGAAAAGCGGCTCAGCCTTCAACGACATGTCGCGGAACATGTCCCTCTGGCTGGCGTAATCGTGTGCCTGAACGAAGAGCAAATAAGCATCGGGATTTTGGGTTGGCCGATGATCGAGCCGCGCTTTTTCATTTGGCGAAAGCTTTGCCTGAAGAGCAGAGGCAATTTTTTGCGCAAGATCGGTTTGGATGGCGAAGACGTCAGTCAAATCCCGGTCGTAATCTTCCGCCCAAATGTGCTCGTCGCTGTTTGCGTTGATCAGCTGCACGCTCACCCGGACGCGATTGCCGACCCGACGGACGCTGCCCTCCAGAAGCGTGGCTACGCCCAATGCTTTGCCTATTTCGCGGGCGTTTCGCATGGCATCGCCACGATACGACATGACCGACAGCCGGGAGATGACCTTCAGATCGCCGATCTTTGATAGATTGGTCAAGATATCATCCTGCATACCATCGGCAAAGTAGGCGTTCTCCTTTTCGTCGCTGAGGCTTTGAAAGGGCAGGACGGCAATCGACTTCTCGATGTTGCGCCAGGAAACGCGCGGGAACAGGAAAAATCCGGCGACTGCAGAGACGATCACGCCGATTGCGATCAGCAGGATCAGATTACGACGCCGATGCGTTCGGGGAGCGGGCGTGGCGCGAATTCCCTGCGGTGTGATGTCGTAGGCCCAGGCGAGAATCAACGAGATCGGAAACCCGATCAGCAAAAACACAACGACCAAGCGGAACGCCCAGTTGGGCAGGTCCCACGCCGGGAAAACGGCAGAGCTGATCTGAATGATAAATCCAGCGGCGATAACGTAAGCTGCGGCGACTCGATAAACTTTTCGCCGTCGTACTTCTTCAAAGAAGCCGCTCATACCAGGAGATGGGATATGTCAGATCATAATTCAATTCGGACTTTTAACACAGAAATAAGGCATCTCTTTATGCGATAGAGTCCAAAAAGGGAAGGGTTAGCGAGCGGTCAAAGCGCAGCAGTCATTTGCTCGCAGACGGTATCACCGCGACAAGCTCGTGCCCAGGTGTCTAAAATCGGAACCGATTATCGGATCGGCTCTTAGTCTTCAGCCCGGCTAGTTCCGGTCGTAAGGAACAATATTGTCCCACTCGTCGGCGCTTGAACGGGCGACGAAGGCGACGACCGGTTCGGTATCGCTCATGTTGAAGACTTCGTGGGGCACGCCCGGTTTGATGTAAATGAAATCGCCGGCTTCGTTTTCCACAACCTGCTTGAGCCCCGGTCCGAATTCATGGCGCACTTTTCCTTCGAGGATATAAAGGATCACCTCGAAGCCGACATGAATATGGGCATACGCGACGCCACCCGGCGGGATCGTCGCGATGTTGGCTGACAGGCTCGTTGTGCCAACATTTTTGGCGGACATGCCCTGTTTATAATGAATGCCGTTCCAATCCCTGCGGGCGCCTCCTCCGCGAATAGTCAGTATTCCATCGTGATCTTCGACCGCGCTGAGCTGGATATTGTCTTTGTCGTCGTGATTCAAGCTTGCATTCATATCGAAACTTATCAGCTGTGCGGGTTTGGTCACTTGCCCCGTCGCCCGCCACCGAGTTGCGCATGTCGAGGACATGTCACCAAGTGATCGTTGACCATGCCCGTTGCTTGCATCAACGCGTAGCAGATCGTCGAGCCGACGAATTTGAATCCGCGCCGCCGCAGGTCGCGACTCATCGCGTCGGATTCGGCTGTGTGCGCGGGCACCTCAGCCATGGTTCGCCAACGGTTCTGGATTGGTTTGCCGCCGACGAAGCTCCAAAGGTATGTGTCGAAGCTCTCCATTTCCTCCCGCAACGCGACGAACGCCTTCGCATTCTCGATGGTGGCTGCGATCTTCAATCGATTCCGCACGATCCCAGCGTCCGCGAGCAACCGCTTCATATCGCGCGCGCCGTAGCGAGCGATCTTCTCCGCCCGGAATCGATCGAATGCCTTTCGATAGTTCGGGCGTTTCTTCAGAATCGTAGTCCAGCTTAAGCCCGCCTGCGCGCCTTCGAGGATCAGGAACTCGAAGAGCATCCGATCATCATGCACAGGGACGCCCCATTCCTTATCATGATAAGTGATTGCCGGTTCTGTGGTAGCCCAGGGGCAACGCGGCATGCGTCGACCATGCGTCACAAGAGCAGTTGCTGAACAGCAAATTATTCAGCGCGCCATTCGCTTTCGATCAAAAATTTTTGTTTGAACATTTTTGTTGCGTGGGAAACTAAATATACTACAATAGTTTCCATAGTAGACAAGGCCTGCACATGAATACATTCCAAAGAAGCGAGAAAGGAATACAATGAGAGCGACAAACCAGACTAAAGACCGTCGCCGGTCGACACGGAAAAAAACGGACCGAATGGCCAATGAGGGTCGGCAACGCATCGTCGAGGCGGCGCGCGCGCACTTCTTCAGCCATGGCTTCCGCAGCGTGACCATGGACGATCTGGCGGCGGGGCTGGGCATGAGCAAGAAAACGCTCTACGCCCACTTCCCGAGCAAGATCGCCCTGCTCGAGGCAGTGCTGGCCAACAAGTTCGCCGGCATCGAAGCGAAGCTTAACGAAATCGCGCGCGCATACCCGCACGATTTTTCAGCGGCGCTGCATGAACTGCTGGCCAATACGCAACGCGAGTTGGATGAGATCAAACCGCCGTTTGTTCGCGATATGCGGCAGAAGGCGCCGCAAGTGTTCAAGACTGTGGAGCGCCGCCGTGCCGAGTTGATCGAACGCTTTTTCGGAAAGCTTTTCATTGAAGGTCAACGGACGGGAATGGTGCGCAAAGATCTTCCGCCCAAACTGATGATCGAGATTCTGCTCGCCGCGGTTCAGGCAATCGTGAATCCGGCGAAGGTAGAAGAACTCGGCCTTACGCCAAGAACGGGCTTCGCCTCAGTCATCAAAGTTGTTCTCGAAGGCGTGCTTACCCGGAAAGGAAGGAAAACATGAATGCATTTTGCATTGTGCAAGGGCGACAATTAATGCGCGTCGCTGGTGCATCGATACTGCTCCTTCTGGTCGGCAGTTGCAGCGACCCACCTAAGAACCGTTTTCAGGGTTATGTCGAAGGCGAATTCGTTTATGTCGCGTCGCCGCTCGCCGGGACGTTGGAATCGTTGCACGTGCGCCGGGGCGATCAGGTAAAAGCTGGTGACCCGCTGTTCGCTCTGGATGAAACCCCTGAGAAGGCAGCATGCGAGCAAATTGAGGCGGCGTTGGTGCTTTCTAAAGCAGAATACGCGCGCCAGGACAAACTTTTCCGCACTGGTGTAGCTGCCGCTCAGGATTTGGATCGCGCTCGGTCAACCCGAGATCAGGATGAGCGACGACTTACTCAAACAGACTGGAGTTTTTCACAGAAACGGCAGTCGGCGCCGCAAGCAGGTTTGGTTTATGACACGCTCTACCGTCAGGGCGAATGGGTCGCAGCCGGTAAACCAGTGGTCGCGCTGTTGCCACCGCAAAACATCAAAGTGCGCGCATTCGTTCCAGAAACGCGCGTCGGTTCGATCCATTACGGTGACGAAGTACGGGTCGCGGTGGATGGCGTGCGCGATCCTTTCATCGGCAAGGTGAGCTATATCTCGCCCCGCGCAGAATACACGCCACCGGTCATCTACAGCAGGGAAACCCGGGACAAACTCGTGTTCATGGTTGAAGCCGTGTTCGATCCCGCGAGCGCGGCAAAGCTTCATCCCGGTCAGCCGGTCGACGTGCAATTTGAATCCAGATCATGAAACGCGAACCAATCATCGACGTGCGCGGAATGACGAAACGTTTCGGCAATCGCACGGTGGTCGATCATGTCGATCTGACCGTGCGCGTCGGCGAAATCTTCGGATTCCTCGGCCCCAACGGCAGCGGCAAAACGACGTTCCTGCGCATGCTCTGCGGATTGCTCCGCGCGGACGACGGAAGCGGCACGTGTCTCGGTCATGACGTCATTGCTGAGAGCGAAGCAATCAAGCGCGAAGTCGGCTACATGACGCAGCGATTCAGTTTTTGGGAAGACCTGAGCATTGCGGAGAACCTCGATTTTGTCGCGCGGATGTACGACGTAAAAAACCGGCGCCAAACTGTGCGCGAGAGCCTCGAACAGCTCGGTCTTGCTGGACGGAAAGATCAACTTGCAGGCCAGCTCTCCGGCGGATGGAAACAACGGCTCGCGCTGGCCGCCTGTCTCATTCACAAACCGAAACTGTTGTTGCTCGATGAACCGACAGCCGGTGTCGATCCAAAGGCCCGCCGTGATTTTTGGGATGAGATTCATCGCCTCGCCGGCGAGGGCCTGACGGTTTTGATTACGACCCATTACATGGATGAGGCGGAGCGCTGCCATCGACTCGCTTACATTGCTTACGGCAAATTGCTGACGCATGGTACGGTCGAAGAGGTAATTGCGGGCGCTCGCCTAACGACCTGGTCGGTGAATGGTCAGGATTTGTCGAAGCTGATAGAGCAATTACGCGAACGTCCCGGCGTGGAGCAGACGGTGGCATTCGGCAACATGTTGCACGTAAGCGGAGGCGATGCCGCCGCACTCGAGCAGGGAATCGCGCCTTTTCGGACCAACCAATACAACTGGCATCCGGTCGAGTCCGGACTCGAGGACGTCTTCATCCATCTCATGGACAACTCGAAGGACAATTCTTCGTCATGAAAAACCTGCGCATATTTTCGATGGCGCGATTCCGCGCGATGCTGGCAAAGGAGTTCATCCAGATGCGCCGCGATCGCTTGACGTTCGCGATGATGATCGGCATTCCGTTGCTCCAGCTGATTCTCTTCGGCTACGCCATCAATGCGGATCCGAAACATTTGCCCGCGGCCGTCCTCGTGGCCGATCAGGGCCCAGAAGGTCGCACCTTGTTTTCCGCGCTTCAGAACAGCGGCTACTACGAGCTCGTCCGCCAGGTAAAGACTGAAGCCGAAGGGCACGACCTGCTGGCCCGCGGTAAGGTGCAATTCGTCATCAACATTCCGGAAAATTTCAGCCGCGATTTTCTGCGCGGCGATCGACCGGAACTTCTGGTGGAAGCAGATGCGACCGATCCGGGAACAACCGGCAACGCGATCGGCTCGTTATCGACGGCGCTGAATAGCGCGTTGCAAAATGATTTAAAAGGCCCCCTCGAATCGCTCGCGGCAAATGATGGGCCGATCGATTTGCGTGTGCACGCGCTCTATAATCCCGAAGCCATCACACACTACAACATCGTGCCCGGACTCATGGGAGTGGTTCTCACTCTGACCATGATTCTGGTGACCGGGCTGGCGATTACGCGCGAGCGGGAGCGTGGCACGATGGAAAATCTTCTCTCCATGCCAACGCGTCCGATCGAAGTGCTCGTCGGCAAGCTCGTTCCCTACATTTTGGTCGGCTACGTGCAGGTCGCGCTAATTCTTCTCGCAGCCCGGTTCCTTTTTCACGTGCCGATGTTCGGGAACCTGCTGTTATTACTGGTGGCGGCCGCTCTTTTCATCGTCGCAAATCTGGCGATGGGCATCACGTTTTCCACCATCGCCCAGAACCAGCTTCAGGCGATGCAGATGACTTTCTTTTTCTTTTTGCCTTCGCTGTTGCTTTCTGGATTCGCCTTTCCATTCCGCGGAATGCCAGGCTGGGCACAGGCGATTGGCGAAGTGTTGCCGCTCACGCATTTCGTGCGCATCGTGCGCGGCATTCTCTTGAAGGGAAACGGAATTGGAAACATTGGATTGGAACTCTGGCCCATCGCGCTCTTCGCCGTCGTCGCGATGTTCATCGCCATGAAACGTTACAGGCAGACCTTGGATTAGAAGTAATGATTAACAACAGAAAGGAAAACTTATGAAAACAGCTCAACTTGAAACCAACAGCCTACACGCTTCTGCGCCGGTTCTGCGCGAGCGTCCTGCGAAAGCCAGAATATTTACGGGTGCGTTTGTCCCCCGACGCAAGTTGGTGACAATCACTGGCCAGACGGTCCCTTTACCCGATCCTGAACGTTACGTTCATCTGCAGTTTCGCCGATTTGCGGGTTGCCCGGTGTGCGATCTTCATCTGCGGTCCTTCGTGCGGCGCCACGACGAGATTGTGAGGGCGGAAATTCGGGAAATCGTAGTGTTCCACTCGAGCGCGGAGGAGTTGAAGGTCCATGCCTCGGGCCTGCCGTTTGCGGTGATTCCTGATCCGCACAAGGATCTCTATTTGGAATTTGGCGTGGAGGCGTCTATTCGCGGGATGCTCGATCCACGGGCCTGGGGGGCTATCATCCGAGGCGTTTTGCTCAGACTTTGGGAGATCATCCTCGCCCGTAAATCTGCACCAGCGCTCCATATTCCCGGCGGTCGTTTCGGACTGCCGGCGGACTTTCTGATCGCCAGAGATGGAACTGTGATCGCGTCGAAGTACGGCGTCCACATTTATGACCAGTGGTCTGTTGACGAGCTCCTCGGCCTGGTCGCATCAAAGAATGCTTTTTATCACGACACAGAAAGGAACCGATTATGAAATATCAAGCAGAGCTTCATCAGGAATTACGGCAAAGGATTCTGAACTTGTCCGGTGTGACGGAGCGGCAGAATGCAGGAATCCATGAAGACGCGTTTTTTGTCGGACGGACAATGTTCATGCATATCCATGGCCGCGGTCACTGCGACATTCGATTGCCAAAAGGTGATCAGGAGCGGGTTCTCGCGGAAGGCAAAGCACGCCCGCACCGCTGGGCGCCGGAAGCAGGATACATCACGTTGATTGTGGACGATCAAGGGGATTTGGAGCCGGCAATGGATCTGATTCGGATGTCGCATCATCATTTTGCCGAAAAACAGAGCGTTCTGCGAACGGAACACCAATAGAACTAACAAGGATCGTAATAACAAGGAACCGATTATGAAACTATTTGTCATAGGAGCGACTGGCCGGACTGGTCGGGAGATTGTTCAACAAGCTCTAGCAAGAGATCATCATGTTACCGCGTTTGTTCGTTCGCCCGAAAGCGTCACCTTCGGAAACGAACGACTTACCGTCATCCAGGGGAGTGCGATGGACGAAAATCAACTCTCTGACGCGATGCAAGATCACGATGCGGTCCTTTCTGCGCTAGGACCGCGCGAGGTCTTCAAACCAAGCTCGCTCCTCCACGACAGCGCGTTTGCGACAACTCGTGCGATGAGGCGTGCCGGGGTAAACCGGCTGCTCATTCTTTCGGCCGCGGCACATTTCCCGGGAATTCCCAATCGGATTGTGAGCTTCGTCCTCCGAAATCACATGCGCGATTCGCTTGCCATGGAAGAAGTCGTCCAAAACAGCGGTCTCGACTGGACAATTGCACGGCCTCCACGTCTCACCGAGCAGGACTATACGACCTATCGCAGCCGGGAAGGTGCCGCTCCCAGGATGGGTTTCACGCTGGCCCGCAAAGCGGTTGCGGCATTCATGCTCGACGCAATCGAGCAAAAGAAACATTTTCAGAAGATCGTTGGCATCGCGAAATAATTATTGGAGCTTGCCATGTTCATCGCCTACATCGTTGTCACTGTTCTGGCCGCCGCCGCTAACGCTTTCTCGGCCACACTCGATTTCATCCGCTACAAGCAGATTCTCATCAACATGGCGAGGGTGGGCGTGCCGGAATCGTGGATAACCATGCTTGGCATTCTTAAAGCAGCAGCAGCGCTCGGACTGATGGTCGGCATTGGAGTGCCACTGATCGGAATGGCGGCCGCAACTGGCCTCATCCTGTTCTTTGTCGCAGCCATTATCACCCACCTGCGCGCACGCGATTACTCGTTCGGTCTGGCGTTCGTGTTCCTCCTGTTGGCCGTGGCCGCGCTGATATTGCGATTGGCCACGTGCTGAGCCGCCAGATGCCTCGCGAAAATCTAGAGCGCGCGATTCCTTTCCAGCACGACGAGTGCGATTCCGCCCAGGATGGCGGCGGACGCGAGGAGATAAGGCAAAGTAAGCCGCTCGCCAAGCAATAGTATCCCGCCAGTTGCGGCGAGAACCGGGACGCTAAGTTGGACGGTAGCAGCGCTGGCAGCTTTCAGACCCGGTAGTGCACTGTACCAGATCACGTAACCAAGACCTGACGTGATCGCCCCTGAAATTATGGCGTAGCTGACGCCGGCACGATCGGCATGTGACCATGGAACGAAAAGGATGCTGACAGCAGCTGGGAACGGAATCGCGCGGACAAAATTTCCGGCGGTCACGCTGGCCGGATTTTTTTCTCCTTTGCCGCGCAGCGAATAGATGCCCCACGCCACGCCGGCGCCCAGCATCAGGATCGAACCAATCAATGGGGGAGCGGAAAGTCCGGGAAACACAAGCACGACAAGTCCGGTCACGGCGACGACGAGGCCGACGATTTGGATCGCATCCAATCGTTCGCCCTTGTGCAGGCCCCAGAGAATCATCGTGGCCTGAACAGCGCCAAACAAAAGCAACGCGCCCGTTCCAGCTGAAAGATCGACATATGCAAATGAAAAAGAAGCGGCATATATAAAAAGCGCGAGCGCAGAGAGCCAGTTGCCAGTGCCTTTCCGGCTAAGGACCCTCATCCTAGCCTTCTCCCTCAGGGAGAAGTGACCGCCTCTCCCATTGGGAGAGGGTGGGGGTGAGGGAAATTTTACAATCGCTTCTCGTCCCTCAACTGAAGGCGAAGCCGTTCTCTCAACTGTAAACAGCTCTCGCATTTGCATGAAGAGCCATAGCGCGGCCGCGCCGCAGAATATGCGGACGAAGGTGAAAGTGGCGGGATCGATGCTGGTTTGTTTCAGGGCGGCTCGGCAGAGCAGCGAGTTGCTCGCGAACGCGATCATTGCCAGCAGCGTGAGGATAAAGAGTCGAGCCGATTTCATCGATGATGAAGTTAAGAACCGATCGCTTCGCTGAAAACGAAGTATGAATTAAGGAGGCTCGACATGTTGAAAGATAGCAATGCGTTTAGTGGTTTTTCTGCGAACGACATTCCAAAGGCGAAAGAATTCTACGGCCGCACACTTGGGCTCAAGGTTTCGGAATCGAATGGCTTGCTGACGTTACACCTCGCCGGTGGCAATAACGTTCTCATTTATCCGAAGCCGAATCACACCCCGGCCATGTTCACCGTCCTTAATTTCCCTGTCGATGATGTCGATCAAGCGGTGGACGAACTGACAAAGCGCGGTGTGCAGTTTGAGATTTACGATCTGCCCGACATCAAGACGGACCGAAAAGGGATCATGCGTGGGAACGGCCCTACGATCGCGTGGTTTAAAGATCCCGCTGGGAATATTCTCTCTGTCATCGAGCAGGAAGCGTCATGACGCAGGCAGAAAACCGCGCTGGGCGTTCCCTGACAATACACTTCACATCTGGAGCGCGGCGCGAAGATGTGGAATCAGACGTTTACTGAATTCGACAGAGTCGCCCGCGGATAAATGTGACCACTCGGGGCACTCGAAGCCCCCGAGCTCGGGAAAATCTTCGTTGTAAATTCCGGGCGCGGCCGTTTCCTTAATCACTCGATCCCAAATCCTGGCGCGCGGCGTCTCGCGATCTTCGAGAGTCTTCAATCCACCGCTGTGGGGAAAGTGAACAAAAACAATCTTGCCGCCGCGACTGCGGAGTTTTTGCACAGCGGCGGCAACGTCATGGAAGCGTTGCTCAATGGCCTGCCCCATCTTTTTTCCAAACTCTTCTTTCGGAATGTAAGTTGGCGGCGGTGGTGGGGTGAAAAGCGGGATCCAGATTTGTTGAATCATTCTCGCCAGTTCACTGCCTGGCCGGGCGCATTCCTCGATCATGCGCGCGCGACGTTCCCGATCCAAAGTCCCGAAGTAAGGAGGAAGCCGCGGGCGCACCTGCGCATAGGGACGATTGGGAATGGGCAGGCGTTGTAGCAGATCGTCGAGGGTCAATTCCTCCTGTTTCAAAAACGCGACATGTTCTTCCAATGGCATGGCGAGATATTGGCTGGCACGCTGCGCGGGTGTTTGGGTATGAAATCGCCGGACGGCTTTTCCACCGCGTTCCATTGGCGGCGTGCCCGAGGGAGCGACAAACAAACGCGGAGTGACACTGCAAATGATCGTGCCGTGAAAATTTTCATCGTTGGCGAGGTCGGCCAGCACTGGATAAGCACAGCCTCCGCCCATCGCCAGCTGAATGGGACGTTTGCCTAATCCCTTTTCGAGTTCGTCAAGATCGAGATCGTACCAGCCGCGTGAATCGCCGATGATGACAACAGACTCAGGTTTCACCCGCCGGCGAGTCGATGTCCAAAGATCCTCGTTATCATTGAGCGTCGGTCCGTAACCGATGGAGCGACAATAGAATTCCCATGCACACGCGGCAGCGAAAGCGATCAGGACAACAGCCACGGTGATACCGCGCCAGGGCAGCTGTGGAATTGGCCGCTCGTATTCGAGCGGAGGGCCGCCATGCACGCTCTCGAGGTGCGACGGCTTACGGAAGAACAACCGCGGCAGGCGAAGCCTGTCTTTAAAATTGGAAATAGATGAAGGCATTGCTGCTTCCTTGAGTGAGGATGATGGCGCAGGCCATGAAGGCCCATGCCGCTGTTACAATCCAGCGCGGTAAACGCATCACGGTCGTTTCGATGTTGCTGTCGCGCAGCGTCCAATGCACGAGAATCATCCCGGCGGTGACGAGCGCGATCTGCAACATTTCACGCGTAGAAAGAATGGCGTCGCCGTGGGGATGTCCGCCAAACATGCCGCGCAGCATTCGCGCGGCGACGGTAAAATCGGACGCCCGAAAAAATACCCATGCGATGCAGACGGCGGCATAAGTGGCGAACCCGCCGAGGAGTCGAGTCGCGAGATGGTTCGCCCACGCCCTGTGCTCGAACAAAGCGCGAACAACCCGTTCGACGACGAGATAAGAGCCATGAAGCAAACCCCAAACTACAAATGTCCAGGCCGCGCCGTGCCAGAGACCACCAAGAAACATTACTATGACCAGATTCGTCCCAGCCCGAACCGGATGGACCTGATTGCCCCCGAGCGGAATATAGAGGTAGTCGCGCAAGAATGTGGAAAGCGAGATGTGCCAGCGTCGCCAGAAATCGGAAAAGCCAATGGCCGCGTACGGAAAACGAAAATTGTCCTTCAGATGAAAGCCAAGACAGAGTGCCGCGCCAATAGCGCAGGTGGAATAACCGGCGAAATCAAAAAATATTTGACCGGCAAATGCGATGACGCCCAGCCAGGAATCCAGCGCGATGAGTGGACCAGCGTAACCAAAAATGCGATCGGCCGAACCGGAAAGCATCGTGTCGGCGAGCACGATTTTTTCGAACAAACCGAGGGTCATGAGCAACAATCCCCAGAAAAACTGGCCCGCGCGCAAGGTCGGCGGCCTGACAAGTTGGGGAAGAAAATCGCCGGCTCGCACAATTGGGCCGGCGACCAGCTGAGGAAAAAAGGAAACGGCCAGGACAAAATCGCGCAAGGATTTCGTCGGCTTCAAGACGCCGCGATAAATGTCGAGCGTGTAGGAGAGAGAATGAAACGTGTAGAAGGAGATGCCGACAGGCAGAAGAATATCGAGATGCGGTGGTTGATAAATGATTCCGAGGCGCGCGAGCAGCCACTGAAAGTTTTGGAGCAGAAAATTCCCGTATTTGAAGAACCCGAGCATGCTCAGGTTCATGCAGACGCTGCCAATCAACCAGGCGCGGCGCGAATGCTGCCCTTTGGCCTTCGCCATTTGTCTGCCGAGCCAAAAATCCATTGCCGTCGTGGAAAAGAGCAGCGCGGCAAACGGCGGGTTCCACGCGCCGTAAAAAACGTAGCTCGCGATGACGAGGAAATTTTTCCGCGCGTTCCAGGAATGCATGTTCCAGTAAGCGGTGACGACGACTGCAAAAAAGACAACGAAGGTGAGCGAATTGAAAAGCATGACCGGCGCGCGACTGCTTATCTAAGACCCATGTCGATGGCCAGCACATTTTGCAGATCATTTCACGGACTGGCAAAAACCGAATCCCCCAAGGTTCAACATCCAATGCAGACGAATCTGGCTTCGATAACAAAGCTCGGGTAATGAGAAACATGACGCGTCCGCGATTGGTACCTGCGCCGAAGCTCGATAATCGATCGGACGACGAACTGCTCCGGCGCGCGCAGGAATTTTATGAAGTGATGCAGCGGCGACGGACAATCCGCTGTTTCTCCGATCGCCCGGTGCCACGCGAAGTAATTGAGTACTGCATCCGCGCGGCAGGGAAGGCACCGAGCGGAGCGAACTTGCAGCCATGGCACTTTGTGGCGATGAGCGATCCGGCGATCAAACACGAAATCCGTATCGCCGCGGAGAAGGAGGAGAAAGAATTTTACGCGCATCGTGCGCCGAAAGCGTGGTTGGAAGCGCTGGCGCCGCTGGGTACCGATTCAAACAAGCCGTTCCTCGAAATCGCGCCTTGGCTGATCGCCGTCTTTGCGCAACCGTTTCGAATTCTGGCGGACGGAACCCGGTCGCCCACGTATTACGCGATTGAATCGGTCGGTATCGCGACCGGAATACTGGTCACAGCGGTGCACTCGTGTGGGTTAGTTTCATTAACCCATACACCGAGTCCGATGGGATTCCTGAATCGGGTTCTCGGACGCCCGTCGTACGAGAAACCTTTTGTGCTCCTTGTGGTCGGTCATCCCGCGGAAGACGCACTTGTTCCCAATATTGGGCGCAAACCGCTCGACGCGATCAGCTCGTTTGTGACCTGATGGCATGTGCCAAAGGAGAAGATCGACAATCGTTTCAACGCAAGATGCGCGTTGCCTATTGAGTTTATCGACTCATTGTCCCCGCACGGTTTTGATGCGGCGGCTGAACCAGTCGGTTTCATCGATGAAGCCGGCGGTGCGAGTGATCCGCTCGAGCGCAGAGTAGCGTTCGAGCACGTCGAAGCCAATGCTCCATTGCAGCTTGTGCAGGCATACTGGACAGAGATGCAACGGCCGGCGATCGCTTTCGGCCAGGTGATTTGAACCATTCATCAGGCAGTTGAAGAACGTGCAATGCGCGAGGCCGAACATGTGACCGGTCTCGTGCGCGAGCACTTTGCAGCTCCGGCGTAGAAGAAGTGTCAGAAGTGTCTCGTAACCCGGCGCGCGAGATTCACCGTAAAATGCCGGATCGTACCGGGCAAAGCTGTAAACCCCGACACGATCACGCAGCGAAGCCTGGCCGAAGACGAAATTCCACGACGGCTCTGGGTAAAGATCTTCCATCGTGATGGCAAGAATGCAGAAGGCGTTGGCGGGAACGCGTGTTTTCAGAAAGTTGAGAACGTTGCCGGTGAGGATTTGCGAATTGCCAGTGTATGGATTTCGGCGAGGCGTGAACTTCAAGGCGTCCAGCTTGATTGACGGAAGCGCTTTCACTTCCATCGCGAAGAATGCGGTGGCAAACTCTCGCAGCTTATCGATGGAGGGGCTTCGTTCAGGCGCAAAATCGCCGAGCGACTGAAGGTAAATGACGCGCCGGCTTTGCGTGGGCCGGTTCGGCTGCGACGCTTTGAACTCGTCGAACGTCTGCCCCGGTTCCTCATGCACAGCGAGCCAATCGTTCGGTCCCGGTTTCGAAATCGGATCAAAGCTATTGCTGTCCGGCGCGAAGGCGCGCTGGAGAACAGCTGGCAATCCACTCAGATCGCCGATCGCGTCGCGTATTGTCTTCTCATCTGGCGGTGTAAAAGCCATTGCAATTGAAGACAGCAATACAATAATAGCGACGATCATCCACATAAGACGCAGGAGATCATCAGGGGTCAGAGTTCAAAAGTCAGCGGTCAAAGTCAGAGATGATGAAAGCAGAACTTGCGTCACGACCGCTGAATTGAGCTAATCGGGAAATGTTCGTCGGGCATTATAGCGTCGCGTTTGCGGTTAAGAGCGATGAGAACAGAATCCCGCTTTGGGTTTTGTTCGTTGCTGTCCAGTTCCTCGATTATATCTGGGCGACGCTCGTCCTGCTCGGGATTGAGAAGCTGCGCGTTATCAAAGGTTTTACCGCGGGCAGCATGCTCGACTCGTATTATCACCCGTATTCGCACAGCCTTGTCGCTGCACTGATCTGGAGCGGCGTTGCTGCGGCAATCTATAAGTCCGCGTGGCGCGCCAAGGCTTCCCGCGCTGCCGCTTTGCTCGTGGGAGTTGCCGTCTTCTCTCATTGGATTCTCGACTTCATCGCGCATCCTCGTGATCTCGCCATCTACGACAACACCTGGAAAGTGGGTCTTGGCCTTTGGAATTATCGCGGCCTCGAATTTGGCTTGGAGGTGGCGCTGCTCGCTGGCGGAATCCTGCTTTACCTCACACGAAGCACGATCTCGGCAGCTCGCAAGAAAGCCATCATCGGCTTTGGGATCGCTTTAACCATAGTGCAAATAGGCGATACGTTCGTGCCGCGCGCGCCTTTGTCCGATAAGGCTACCGCGATGGGCGTCTGGATTTTCTACACACTCTTTGTCGTTGTGGCCTACTTGCTTGAAAGGGGCGCGACGGCGAGAATCTTGAATCGTAATCCATGGTCGCAGAGCTGACGCAATCTGATTATCCCGGTCGCTGGTGGATGATGCTGCCGGACGGGCGCATCGAGTGCCGGCTCTGTCCGCGGTTTTGCAAACTGAATGACGGGCAGCGCGGATTTTGTTTTGTGCGGCAGCGCGTCGGCGATCAGATGGTGCTGACTACCTATGGCCGGAGCAGCGGGTTTTGTGTCGATCCGATTGAAAAGAAACCGCTGAATCATTTTCTGCCTGGGACGAGTGTGCTCTCGTTCGGCACGGCGGGATGCAATCTCGGCTGCCGGTTTTGTCAGAACTGGGACATCTCCAAAGCGCGCGAGTGGGACAAGCTTGCGGACGCCGCGTCGCCCGAGCAGATCGCGCTCGCGGCGGAGCGGCTCGGATGCAGATCGGTCGCGTTCACCTACAATGATCCGGTAATTTTCGCCGAGTACGCGATCGACGTGGCACAGGCGTGCCGCGAGCGCGGGATCAAAGCAGTCGCGGTCACAGCCGGCTACATCACTGATGACGCGCGCCCCGAATTTTATCGACATATGGACGCGGCGAATGTCGATCTGAAAGCGTTCACCGACGCGTTTTATCACCGGCTTTGTTTTGCTCAGCTTCAGCCGGTGCTCGAGACGCTCAAGTATCTTCGGCACGAAACGAACGTCTGGTTCGAAGTGACCACGCTGCTGATTCCAGGCGAGAACGACAGCGACGCTGAGTTGCATCGCGCGTCCGAGTGGTTCATGGAAAATCTCGGACCGGATGTTCCATGGCATTTCACCGCGTTCCATCCCGACTTCAAAATGCTAGACAAACCGCACACGCCGGCCGCGACGCTCACTCGAGCTCGCGAGATCGCGCGCTCGAAAGGATTGCACTACGTTTACACGGGAAACGTGCACGACAGCGATGGCGGCAGCACGTGGTGTCCCGGTTGCGGAAAACTGCTGATCGAGCGCGATTGGTACGAGCTCGGCGAATGGAATCTCGAAAACGGTCGATGTCGATCTTGCGGCTACAAAATCGCTGGCCGATTTGAAATGCGCGTGGGCAATTGGGGCGCGCGGCGTCTGCCGGTGAGACTGAGGGCACTCGCGTAAATCCGCACTAAATCTGCAGGGGAAGCAGTCTGCTTCCCGATCAAAGTGGGGACTACAGTTATTTCGCGGGCGAAATTAAATAGATTACGTGAACGCGCTGAGTGACCTTAACTAGGGCGAAACGATACTGTGGCGTCACTATCGCTCGCTCGGCAACGGCATAGCGGGAAACTTCGAAGCCGAAGATGCCTGTCACGATTTCTGGAAATGATACTGGCGAGACCGCAAAAACTGAATCGATCTTCATGTTCAGCGGCTTGAGAGTCTTGTCGGCCTGTTCGCGTGCATTAGCGAGCGCCTTCTGCCACATCTCGCTTTCGATTTCCTTCTGCTTTGCGAGACCACCCTCAATTCCAGAGAATTCTACGCCCGCGATATTAATCAGGTCGTCCACAAACTTCGGAAATGCTGTCAGATCGCGCAGCTTGATTTGGAACTGCCGGGTGACCTTGAACCCGATTAGCTTGCCACGTTTGGTGGAGTACTCGTCGTCCTTCTCAAACTCTGGTTCTGATCGAATGTCTTCCGCGATTACGTCCTCATCCGCGATCTTACGATCTTTGATAAGCGCAAAGATCTTGTTTGCCTTTAATTGAACCTCTTGATTCGCTTTCGGCTGTTCCGGCGCCCGGCCGACAAGGTCGAATCGTAGCGTCGTCATGTCAGCAGTTTTTTCGATTTCCGCTTTTCCTTCAACGTAGATGTAAGGTTTGTCTGGGAGGCCGCCCTGAGCGAAGGCGAGAATCGGAACTAGCAGGAGAGGAAAAAGAAAACGCTTCATGAGCGAATGCTGAACTAATCGTTTTCCATCAGCAATATTTAAACAGAAGCAAACTAAGATAACGAAGATCGGCAGTCACAGGTCAGAGATCAGCAGTCAGCAGGCTGGCTTTGTTCTCTTTGTTATCTTCTGTTCAGCTCCTCTCGTGTCAGTCTGCGATCGGTTCAAATCCGGCGAACATTTCCTCAGCTTCGCGCAGGTTTTTGAGCGGGACGCAATCACAGAGCCTGAAAAACTGGTCCCACATGGCGAGGACATTCGGATTTTTGTGCGCGGCGTCGATCGCTTCCTGCGACGTCCATTCTGAGACTTCGATGATGGTGCCGTCCTGCGCACGCATGATGGTTGGCTTGCGATCGGTCACAAGTCCTTCTTTGCGCAGGGTTGGCACGCGGTTGCGCACGAGCTCCAAAAGTTCTTTCTCGTTGCCCGGCTTGGGCCGGTACGCCACGATCACGATTACGCCATTCATACGATCGAGATCATGGCCACGATTGTTTGTGAAGGGAAACCAATTCGCAGGCAAATCGAAGGGGAGCAGCAGCAGCGTGCGATCCTCCGCCTCTGCCATTGCTACCAGCAATCAGCGAAACAATTCATTCAGCTCGGCCGATTTGGCGCCTTCACCGAGAAGCTCAAAGCTGCCGTTTGTTTGAATGTCGCGCGCGGCGCGGATGAATGCGCCCCACGCCGCAAGGGCAAGGCCGGAACCGACTGAAATGCGACGCACTCCGAGATCGGCGACCTGGGAAAACGAAAGCTGATGATTGAATCCGGAAATGAGGAGATTGACCGGCTTCGGTGCGATGGCTTTGACGATTTGGGCAATTTCGTCAGGAGACCGGAGGCCCGGCGCGTAGAGGCAGTCCGCGCCAGCCTCAGCATAGGCGACGAGCCGGTCCAATGCAGTTCGCAATGGATCGACATCGCCCACCAACCAGGCTTCGCATCGGCCCGTGAGCACGACGCGTGTTCCGGACGAGTCGATCGCGGAACGCGCAGCGCGAATTCGGTCGACAGCCAATTTTTTTTCGTAAAGCGGCGCGTCGGCACGGCCGGTGTTGTCTTCGATCGATAATCCGGCGACTCCGCTGTCCATGCAAAGCTTCACGTTTTCCGCCACACTTTCGGGTTCGTCGGCATAGCCGTTTAGGAAATCGGCGTTTACCGGAAGCCGTGTTGCTTTCACTATCTCGCGAATATGCGCGAGCATTTCGTCGCGCGGAACTTCACCGTCGGCTTTTCCGCGCGCGAAAGCGAACCCGGCCGACGTGGTCGCGAGCGCCTTGAACCCCAGATGAGACAAATATATCGCCGTGCCTTTGTCCCAGGGATTTGGCAGGACAAAACATCCCGAGTCGTGGAGCGAACGAAATTTGTCGACGGCATCGCCCTGAGTGAAGTTTGCTTCCTTCATATCGAAAGTTAGAGGTGGAATTGCACGGGGCAAAATGGAAGGTAATGCCCGAGCGTCATCGATCGTTTAAGTCGATAATGTGCCGTGGTCATAATTATTTTTGGAGTTTCCGGTGCTGGCAAGACTACTGTCGGTGAGTTGCTCGCGCGAGAACTTGGCTGGCATTTCTATGAGGCAGACGATTTCCATTCACCGGCCAACATCGAGAAGATGCGCCGCGGTGTTCCGTTGACGGACGACGACAGGTGGCCGTGGCTGGATAGTTTGCGCGAATTGATCATGGGATCTGTTACCGCAAATGAGAACGCCGCGCTGGCCTGCTCTGCATTGAAACGGGTGTATCGGAAACATCTTTGCGTCAGTGCCGACGTGAAGTTGGTATTTCTTCGCGGCGATTACGCGCTTGTTGCTGAACAATTGCGCCACCGGCGGGATCATTTCATGAATCCAGCCTTGCTGCGAACTCAGTTCGCCGATTTGGAAGAGCCACAGCAGGAGGCGGCGGCGCTTACAATCGAGTTGGGCCGACCTCCACACGAGCTTGTGAACGAAATCAAAGCAAAGCTGTATCTCGCGCGTACCAATTCGAAGTAGTCTCGTCACAGGACTTGCAGGCCGAGGGCGGCCTGGCTCCATCGGCGCGCAGCGACGACGCTGTAGATGGCCTGCCCTCAGGCCGTTTGCGCGATTTAGGAGACAGCTTCCATGCAAGGAGCGACGCCGTCCTAGCCGTCTTGGGGCTTCGCCGGCTGGGAAACCGTCTGTCCTTGATACAGATTGTCGCTCTCGACGTTGAAGAGTCGATTCCAGCGAGCGCGATAATTTTCGAACGCGATCTGCCCTCCCAATTGCATTAGCTGTTCCTCGGAGAATTCGTTGCGTAAACGCGCATACAAATCGTCGGAAACATTCGACGGCGTGTCTGTCAACGCGTCAGCTAGTTCAATCACCAGTCGTTCGGTGTCATTGAAAGGTATCATGTCGTTGCCGAGAACAGCGCGCAGTTTCTCATCGCTCAGGCCGGCTTTTCTGCCCACGGCAGAATTAATATCTATTCAGAACGGACAACCGATGCGCGCCGCGGTGCGGACTCGTCCCAATTGGATGTAACGCAGCGAGACAAGCCGTTTGCGGCCGAGAGCCGCTTCCATGGCGATACCGCCCCACACGAGCCCCGGTAAGCGCATTTGCACTTTGGTCGGGGTAAGATCTTTTCCGAACATTTTGCGCATCATTCCGTAGAACCAGCGCAGATGCCACGGTGCCTGTTCTTTTTCCAAACCGGAAATTCGAGCCACGACGATTTCATATCGTTTTGTGCAATGGGTTTGGTCTTGCTTGGCGGAGGTTGAACCTGCATATGCACGCGTGGCTACTTGCGCCACGTTGTGTTATTTTTCGCCTAGATGAAAGGAACTGCTGCCAACATCGATATCGTTCGCAATCACATGCGCGACGTTGATCGGACATTGCTGCGTGAAAACCTCGAGCTGACTTTCGAGCAACGCGCTCAAAAGCATTTACGTGCCTTACAAATGGTTGAAGAGCTGCGGCGCGCCGGCAAGAAGCTGAGACAGAATCGCGATGGCCGTTGATCTCGCGCAGATCATTCCTCCGCTTGTCAGGGCAAGGGTTGATTTCATCCTGATCGGTGGAATGGCGGGGATTCTGCACGGTTCTGCGCGCGTCACCTTCGATGTCGATCTTGTTTATTCGCGCACACATGAAAACATCGAGCGCCTCGCCGCCGCGCTGACGCCGCATGACCCATATCTACGCGATGCACCCCCGAGCCTGCCATTCTCTTGGGACGCCAAGACGATCCGCAGCGGCTTGAATTTTACTCTCACAACTAGCCTTGGTGACATCGATCTCTTTGGCGAGGTGGCTGGTGGTGAAACTTACAGCGACTTGTTGCCACATTCGTTCGACGTCGATGCTTTCGCAGTTCGCTTCAAATGTATCGATCTTCCAACGCTGATTCGCATCAAGGAAGCGGCAGGGAGACCAAAAGATCGCGAAGCAGTCGCTGAACTGCGAATTCTGTTGGAAGAGAGCGAGAAGAAGCAACTCTAGGCGTGCGCTAGCTTCTTCGCTGAGACGAGTTTGTTCACTAGCGTATTGGTTGCTTTTTCCAAGAGCATTCCCCACGCGCTGAGCACGGCGAGCGTCGCGACCGAAATCAAGAGGAACATCCAGATTGGTTGCTCACGTATGCGCAGTCCGAGCCAGATGACGTAGGGCTGGTGGATAAGATACACGCCGTACGAGTAGATTCCGGCGACGCCGAAAAGTTTGGCGGGATGCTGGAATAGCGAAATGATACCGGCGATTCCAATGATTTCGAGGAAGCAACATGTGCCCGTCGCGAAATCGACAAAGACGTAAGCCGTAGCGCCATGATAAAGCAGAAGCGCCGCGGGATATGAGAGCAGGCCGACCACGAATCCCGCGCCACGAAGAAGAAACCATTCCACGCGCACTCTCGATCGGGAGTGCCACATAGCCAGCGACATGCCGAGAGCGAACTCCGGCAACCGACAAACCGCGAAACCGCCGAGCACCCACAATCCATTTTGTGGATAAGCGACGAGCAACAGATAGCGCACGAAAAACCCCACGGCACACGCGATCAACAAAAAGCGCAATGGTCCAAGACGGCGCGCCGCCCAAAAGAGCAGGGGGAAGACCAAATAAAACTGGATCAGCATGGAGAAATACCACCACGCGGCGTTGAGGTACATGAAGTTCATCTGAATATCGATGAAGCGCAGACCGAGGAGGCTTAGCACGATGCGGTTGTCGACCGGTTCGAGGCGGGCGACAAAAGGCGACAAGAGATAAACCAGGTGCGCGACCCAGTACATCGGATAAAGCCGCAGGAACCGCGCGCGATACCACGATCCCCAGGCGACCGCGCCTGATTCGGCTCGGCGCGCGGTCGATTGCATTAGCGTCCAACCACTGAGAATGATGAAAACGCCGACCGCGTGGAAGCCAAGCCCCGATACTTTTAGCCAAACCAATCTAGCGATGGTCAGCGCGCTGGCGGCAAGTCCGTTCCAATCGGCCGCCGGAAGTGTCCCATGCTCGAAGTAGGTCCTAAAAAAATGAAAGTAAGCGACGAACAGAATCGCCAGCCCCTTTGAAATATCGAGCCAAAGGAGCCGTTTCATCGCCTTGGCTTTATCAGGACGAGACTGCCCTGGTCAAGGCGTGCGCTGATTTGGCGGTTGCCGCATCATTAGCGGCCGAAGACGTCGCGCAGTTCGCTTTTGGCGCGCTCGAGAACGCGCTTTTGTTTTTGCGGAAGATTTTTCCCGGCGCGATTGATGTAGAAGTTCAACATCGACATTGCTGATTGATAAGGTGTGCCTTTGCGCCGTTTGCTATGCTCGGCGGAGCGCTTGAGCGAGAGCGCGATCTGGCGCGCGTTGGTCGACCTGAAAACCTTTGGCTGAAGGTCCAGCGCGTTACTGGTGCGCGTGACACGGGTCGACCAGCGCCGAGTCTTTCCGCCTTCGCCGAGGCTGCGGCGTGACTTTCGCGATGATTTGTTTCGTGATTGGGGCATGTCGAATCGGCAATTTCAAGCTTCTCTTCGCATCGTGACGTTGCCTTTGCCTTCCTTAACGATCTTGAAACCGAAGCGCTCGTAGAGTCGCACCGCTGGATTATTCGCAGACGCGCGGATCGAGATCGTTGATTGTTCGGGATAGGCTTTGACCAATTGGGTCAAAAGGGCGGCGCCGATACCGCGCCGGCGCAGACCGGGTTTGACGCCAAAGGCAAGGTCCGGTGGCGCGCCCGGCTGATCGCTGAGTCGCCGGAGCCAAACGGCACCGAGCAACTGACCGCTCTCCTTGTCATGCGCGACGAAGCCGGCATCATCAGGGCGACCCCAGCCGTCGACGTAGCGCGAGAACTCCGGACGTTTCACAGCGTCCCGTGGCGGTCCTCCCTCGGATGTGTGGAGCGCTTGATACAATATCTCCCGCAAGATTGGTTCATCCGCGGGGGTTAGGGCACGAATGACGAAATCCATAGCTGCGGAACAAGGTGGTTTTGTTACAATCTATTAGATTACGTGAAGAAATACGAGGCTGTTTCGCGAGAGTAGCTGGCTTCCACAAAAGAAAGGAGCAAGGTCCTCCATTGTTTCTTCCCTTTCGAGAGCCAATTCCGTTTTGCCGGAACCAGTGGAGTAACCTTGCCTATTATTGTTTCGTGCGATGTGCAGAGTGCGCGCGTATTTTTTTTAAAATGCAAAGGTGGGCAAGGTGGATCGAGCAGTCCTTGCTCGATGTTAATATTGTCGGCGGAGCCGAGACTTAATTGGCACCGCTCCGCGGAGCGGCGATCCACCTCAGTGAGCGAACAGTTGATCGCGAAATTACAGATCCTTCGCCGCTCGGCCCAATTCACGAAGCGGACGATTTCTCAGCAGGTTGCAGCCGAATGTTGATTTCCGACTTCAGCGTTCGATGAACAGGACATTTCGCGGCGATCTCCATCAGTTTCGCGTGTTGCTCGGCCGTCAATGAGCCGGTTAGCTCGATTTCTGTATCGATTCGGTCGAGCATGCCCTCTTTCGTCTCGCACTCTTCGCAATCTTTCGCGTGGATGCGCGAATGCCAGAGCGAGACCGTGATGTTCTCGAGAGGCCATTGTTTCCGTCGCGCATACAAGCCGACCGTCATCGATGTGCAGACACCAAGTGCGATAAGCAGATAATCGTACGGATCGGGGCCGGTATCGGTCCCGCCCGCGCTCACCGGTTCATCTGCGCGAAGGTGATGTTTACCCGCAACAATCTCTTGGCTGAAACTGCGCGCATCGCCGCGCACGACGACGTCAGCTGCTTTGCCGCTATTTTCTATAGTCATAGGTAAGGAGGAATCATGCTGAATATGCGAGAACAGCCGATCAGGCGCGCAGAATACCCGCGAAACGATCGCGATATGACCAAACCAGGAAAAGTTCCAGCACGATGGCGATGATCGCCATCGGAAAAAGACCTTTCGGATCCATCAAGATGTGAAATGTCCAAATGTTGAAGATCATCGCAGCGAGAATAGTTAGGGCAAGCGGCACGAAACGGCCGATCAACAAGAGTAATCCGCTGAGCAGTTGCAGGGCGCCAACCACGTACATGTAGCGACTGGCGGCGAAAACCTTGAAATAATCCGCAGCCAGGCCTGGCGACGGCGGCGGCGCGGGAATGAAATTTAAAAAGAAGTTCAAGCCGAAGACGACGAACATCATACAAGGATGGTGCCTCGATCGAGTGCAAATTCCAATCTACAAGTTTGTCTTTGAGAGAAATTATCCGGAGCTTGGGATGACCGCGCTTCTTAGCTCCCGTGTCTACGGCAAGAGGTCAACGAAAGCGCAAGTTACTGGCCACCAACGAGGAAGGCGAATTATGCCTTCTTCTTGTTTGGCTTGGCCGCACTCAGTTGTTGTGCTTGGGCAGCGGCGCGTTGTGCGTCGACAGCACGGCCGCTGGCTTGATATGCTCGAGAGAGATTCTGCCACGCTAATTGAGACGACGGTAGGAGTTTGGTGGCTTTTTCCAGCGCGCTAACCGCGTCGCGATGATGTCCTTGTTTTTGATAAGCGACGCCGAGATGTTCCCACACTGGCCCATAGCTGGAATTTAAGCTCGCGCCTTTCCGCAAATGACCGACAGCGGAATCGACCTGGCCGACGATCATCAGACAGTATCCGAGCTGCGAGTGCACCAGATAGTCTCGCGGCATGCGTTTAGCGGCGCGCTCGAGTGGCGCGATCGCCTGCGGAATGCGGTTGAGGTTAATGTAACTAAAACCAAGGATTGCGAGCATTATTCCATTATCGGGTGAAACTTCGGCTGCCTTGGCAATGGCGTTCAATGTGGCCTCGCTATGCCCGAGCGCCCTCTCTGCTTTAGCAAGTTGCACCCACATGTCGACGTCGGCAGGCGCCAAGGCCGCCGCCTTCCTTGCGTAATCGGCACTTTCTTGTTTTCGCGCAGCCCGCAGCGCGCAATCGCTCAAGTAATAGTACACGACAGCTGCTTTGGGCTCGAGTTCGGCCACACGCTGAAGATGTGGTATCGCCGAAGCATAATGCCCCTGGACTGCCTCAATGGCTGCCATTCCAAAATGGGCAAAGGCAAAGGCTGGTTGAATTTTTGCCGCTGTGCGAAATGATGCCGATGCTTCGCCAAATTGCCGTAGATCATAGGCGATAACACCGCGAAGACATTGCGCCCCGGCACTGTGTGGATATCGCTCTGTAAGTTTGCGGGACAAATTCAGCACTCGTGAAAAATTCCGCATCATCGCTGCTCGAACGATCTCTGTTGCGAGAGGATCCTTTAGCGCGGGGTCCGGCTGCTCCAATGCCTTCCGAACAGATGGCTTGATGAGTTTTTCTGGCGACGGGAGTTTGTTGAGCAGACGATCGATAGATGCATCTTCGGCGGCTGCTGGCGTTCCCACCGAGTAAAAAAACAGTACGGAACAGGCTGGAATTAGAGCCACCAATTTCACGGCGCGCAGTGTATAAAACAATGGCACGAACTCAAAGTAAAAAATCGGTTTGTCGCTTGCTTAATTCTGTAAGAACGGGTAAAAGGACGGCCCGTGCTCTTGAAGTTTTTTCCTCCCAGAGGTGTTTTTGCTCTAGCCCTGGCAATCGCGAGCTCTAGCCCGTGTACTGCCGCAGCTTCCGCTTGTGTGTGGAGAGTAACGGGACCGAATGGCGGCGTTCTTTATCTTGGCGGATCAGTTCACGCATTGCGCAGTAGCGATTATCCTTTGCCGCCAGCGTACAATCGCGCATTCGATTCTTCTTCGCGGATTGTATTCGAGGACGATCCCAAATCATCATCCGCAGGAATTAAGGCGCTCCTCAAAGCTGGCACGTACCCGAAAGGCGATAGCCTGAGGAATCACGTCGATCCGCGTACCTACGCTTATCTTCGCCGTTTCTTCGCGCTTTTGAACATTTCGGACGAGAAATTCTCAAGGTTTCGACCATGGCTTATCGATCTCATGCTTGATTCTCCTTCGAGCGAGCACTTCGAATTAGGAGTCGAAAAGTTTCTCACGAGACGCGCTCAGACTAATTCCAAACCGGTGTCAGGTTTAGAGTCCACGGTAGAACACAATTCATTTTTCGTGGGGCTGAGCGATCGTGAAGCCGAAGCTTTGCTATTAATACTGTTCATCAACGCAGGTCACCAAAACGGGGGAAAAACCGATCTGATCCAAGCCTGGCGTCGCGGCGACGCCGATGCGCTCTTCCGCATGGTACACGAGTCGTTTCGGGATTTTCCCTCGTTAGGTGAGCGACTCCTCGATGTTCGTAATCATAACTGGGTTCCAAAGATTGAAGGTTATCTGCGCAGCGGCAAAACCTTCTTCGTGGTCGTGGGTGCTGGACATATGGGTGGGCCGAATGGACTCCTGTCTTTGCTCCGGGCGCGGGGTTGTAAGATTGAACAACTCTAATCGCCCAGCTACGCCGTATCTGGCTGCGATTCGCGCGAAGTTTTTTCTTTCGTAAATCCTGAGACACTGTTCTTTGTTCGCCGATGGCTGCGGCGGACGATCGGCGAGTAAGCACGCGCGCGACGGGAATCGTTGGCATCGCGATTCTGTGCAGTCGCGTGCTCGGTTTGATTCGCGAAATGGTTTTTGCGGGCCTGTTTGGCGCAGGGAGAAATCTCGACGCGTTCCTGATGGCGTTCCGGTTGCCGAATTTACTGCGCGACTTGTTCGCTGAGGGCGCGCTTTCAACGGCGTTCATCACGACGTTTTCGCAAAAGATCGCGGTCGAGGGCGACAAATCTGCGTGGCGACTGGCGAACAAGGTTGCGACGCTCACGGCCGTTTTCATGAGCGCAGTGACGCTGCTTGGGATCCTGTTCGCGCCGCAGCTTGTCGACCTTTTGACGTGGGGGAGTTGGTCGCCGGATAAAACCGCACTGACGATTTTACTCACCCGAATCATGTGGCCATTCATGTTGCTGGTGTCGCTGGCAGCGCTCGTGATGGGAATGCTCAATGCCAAGCAGGTTTTTGGCCCGCCGGCCATGGCGTCGAGTTATTTTAATCTCGGGTCAATTATTGGCGGCGTGGCAATCGGTTGGTGGCTTGATCCGCATTTCGGCGCGCGTTCGCTCGTGGGATTGGCAATCGGCACGCTCATCGGCGGTGCGTTGCAATTGGCGGGTCAATTTCCGTCGCTGCGGCACATCGGCTACAAGTATCGCGCGGATTTTCAATGGCGCGACGAAGGCGTGCGCACAGTGCTTACTCTGATGGGTCCGGCCGTGATTGCTGCCAGCGCTGTGCAGGTAAATGTGCTCATCAACAGCGGATTTGCGGCGAGTCTCGGGAACGGCCCGGTGAGTTGGTTGAACATTGCGTTTCGCCTGATGCAGTTGCCGCTGGGAATCTTCGGTGTAGCGATTGGCACAGTCACCCTTCCGTTGGTATCGAAAAGCGCGGCAGTTGGAAACACGGATGAGTTCCGTGCAATCCTCGCCCGCGGAATACGCCTCGCATTTCTGCTTACCATTCCGTCGGCGATTGGGCTCGCGATGCTTGCATCGCCAATCATCAGCGTGATCTACCAGCACGGGCGATTCACCGCCGAAATGACACGGCAGACTGCCGGCGCACTGCAATTTTACGCGGTCGGCCTCGTTTCATATGCAGTATTAAAGGTAATAACGCCGGCGTTCTACGCGATCGGTCAACGCAACACACCAATGATCGTGAGCTTTCTCGCAATCGGCGCGAATCTCTTTCTTAACTGGCTTTTTACATTCCGGCTTGGATGGGGACATCGCGGCCTGGCGTTTTCGACAAGCCTCGTTGCGACGATCAACTTTCTTTTGCTTTATGTCCTGATGCGACACCACACCCGCAGGCTGGAAACGCGCCAGATGCTAATCGGCCTCGGGAAAATTTGCGTGAGCGGCGCGCTGTTGGCGCTTGTTTGCTGGGCCGCGAATCATTGGTGGCTCGATGAGTGGGCGCGCCTCCATTTTTTCCCAAGGTTATGCATGCTGATAGTTACGATCACGTTTGGTGCGACGGCGTTTTTTGGCGGTGCTTTCTTGCTGCGTGTGAGCGAAGTGCACGACATCGTCGATCTTTTTCGGCGACGGTTTGCGAATCGGAAATTGTAGGGCGTCTGTGCCAGACGCCTTCGTGGATTGGCGTTCATGGAAACGCCTGCAATTTATCCCAGCGCTTGATCGAGATCCTCGATTAGATCATCCGCGTTCTCCAGGCCAATCGACAACCGCAGCAAATTTTCCGGCGAAGTTGTCCCTGGCCCTTCAATCGATGCTCGATGTTCGATTAGGCTTTCCACACCGCCCAAGCTGGTCGCCCGGGTAAAGATTTTCGTTTTCGCCGCAACCGACATCGCCGCCTCACCGCCACCGTTGACTTGGAAGGAGAGCATTCCGCTGAACAACGACATCTGGCGCCGGGCGATTTCGTATCCGGGGTGGGAACGCAGCCCCGGATAATGCACACTCTCAACCTTTCGATGTTGGGCGAGAAATTCCGCGACTTTCATCCCGTTTTCAGAGTGTGCCCTCATTCGCCACGGCAACGTGCGCATTCCGCGCAGAATCAGCCAGCAATCGAAAGGCGAGGGGACCGCGCCGCCGGAATATTGGATGGCACGAACGCGCTGAAAAAATTCGCTCTCCTGCTTTGCGACAACAATCCCGCCGGCTACATCGCAATGCCCGCCGAAGTATTTCGTTGTCGAATGCAGAATTAGATCGGCGCCCAGCTCGAATGGACGCTGTAGAACCGGCGCCCAAGTGTTGTCGCAAACGCAGGGCGCGCCGGTAGAGTGAACGATTTCGGCGACTGCCGCAAGGTCGACAATTCTCAAAAGGGGATTTGAGGGTGTCTCAGCCCAGGCCAGTTTTGTTTGCGGTCGCAGAACTTTTTTCACGTCTTCGAGATTGCTCATATCGATAAAGTCCGCTTTCAATCCCCAGCGCAGGAAAATGTCACGAAGCAGCCGGGAAGTGCCGTAGTAAGCATCAACATGTGCGAGGACATGGTCTCCCGGCGCGAGCGCTTGAAACAAAGCCATTGCTGCCGCCGTGCCGCTGCCAAAAGCTGCCGCGGTCTCGCCGCCTTCGAGCATGCTGACGCCGCGCTCCAGTGCTTCACGGTTCGGATTATTGTTCCGCGTGTACATGAATCCGCGCGAATAAGTCCCTTCAATGTCGCGCTCGAAAGTCGTGGAAAGATGAATGGGCGCCGAAACTGCCCCGGTTGCAGGATCAATGGTGTGGCCGGCGTGGACGGCTAGAGTTTCAATTTTCATTTGAATCGAGGTTATCGAACTTCATTCGCGATTGTCGATCTTTGCGCGCTGTAGCGTCCGCTGTCCTCAGCGGACTTTCTTTGCGGCCGCCCCGGATCAAGTGCGCTGCGGACAGCGCACGCTACAACGCCCCCTGCGCTGGACAGCGCACACTACAGCACTGAGCTCAGAATCTGGGAGCTTGTGCGCTGAGGACACCGCGCGCTACAACGTCTGCCGTGCAGCGAGTGTTCAAAGATAAGCCGCCACGCTTGGATCTGATCTTCCAACGTTTCAATGCACCGGTGTATTTTGTGACATTCAATACTCACACTCGGGCGAGCCTGCTCGCGAAGCCAGAAATACACGAAGCGTTTATCAAATATTGCCAACGCGCAGCTGACTTTCACGTCGGCGTAGGACGATATGTACTCATGCCTAATCACATTCATTTGTTCGTCTGCTTTGGAGTTGGATGCACCACGACTCTGAGCGAGTGGATTAAAGGACTGAAGCATGAACTTGATCGTGTTCTGCTCTCCATGAGACGCGAACCCGTAAAGCTACCGGGCCAAAAGCTCTTTTCGTTCTGGCAACCGGGCTTTCACGATCGTCTCTTGCGCAACAATGAGAGCTACGCCGCGAAGTGGGGTTATGTGTTCCAGAATCCGGTACGTGCTGGACTTGTTACTCGTCCCTAAGACTGGCCGTACGCAGGTGAGATCATGCGAATCGATCGGACGTAAGATTGTAGCGTCCGCTGTCCTCAGCGGAGTTTCTAGGCCGCCCGATCAAGTGCGCTGGGGACAGCGCACTCTACAGCGCCCCTGCGCTGAGGACAGCGCACACTACAACAACCTGGGCAACACGTTTTCGATTTGACGCCACCCCTCGCACAGAGCAAATAGCAAGCTTCAATTTTCGCGCAATATTCGAACGCGCGTTCCCATGACTATTTACGACGACGAAGTGTTTAAAATGGCGTGCGACCAATTCCAGGTCATCGCCGATTATCTGAATATCGACCAGAACGACCGTGAATGGGCGACATATCCCAAACGCGCGGTGGCGGTCACACTGCCGGTGCACATGGATGACGGCAGCACAAGAGCCTTCCAGGGATATCGTGTCCAGCATCACATCGCGCTCGGCCCTACAAAGGGCGGTACGCGTTTCGCACCTTCATTGTCAATGGGTGAAACTGCAGCGCTCGCGATGTGGATGAGCTGGAAATGCGCATTGGCCAATCTGCCCTACGGCGGCGCGAAAGGCGGCGTTGCGGTTGACCCGTCCAAGCTGTCACACACCGAGCTCGAAGCAGTATCCCGCCGGTACATGCAAGAGATGATTCCATTCGTCGGTCCGCACACCGATATCATGGGTCCTGACATGGGTACGAACGAACAGATCATGGCGTGGTTCATGGACACTTACTCCGTTTACATGGGCTACGCGGTGAATGAAATCGTTACCGGAAAACCGGTCGCCATCGGCGGCACCGAAGGCCGGCGCGAAGCTACCGGTCGTGGGGTTGTTTACCTGGTCGAGCGCGCCATGAACATGTTGAAAATGGATCCCGAGAAGTGCACGGCGATTGTGCAGGGGTTCGGCAACGTCGGTTCAGTCGCAGCTCTCTCGCTCGCTTACAAGAGCGGCGTCAAGATCGTTGGGATCAGCGATGCTTACACTGCGATTTACAATCCGAAAGGAATTGACGTAAAAGCTGCGGAACAACATGTCCTCAAGAAGCGACACTTGAAAGCGTTTGACGAAGCGTACCATGTCGATCCACACGAGCTGCTCACCATGAAATGTGATGTGCTGATTCCAGCTGCGGTGGATCGCGTCATTACGGAAAAAAATGCTGGGAAGTTGCAATGCCGCATTTTGGCAGAAGGCGCCAATGGACCCACGACGCCCGCAGCAGATCTTATTCTCGAGCAACGAAGGGATGAGATATTCGTCATACCGGATATTCTGTGCAACGCGGGCGGCGTGATCGTTTCCTATTTCGAATGGGTGCAGGGTCTGCAGTCGTTTCTTTGGACAGAAAGCGAAGTAACCGACAAACTTTTCCGCATCCTCGAGCACTCGTTTGCGCAGGTAATCAGACGAGCAAGAGACCACAAGGTCTCGCATCGCACCGCCGCCATGGCGATCGGCGTCGAGCGCGTCATCAAAGCGAAACAGGTGCGCGGCTTATTTCCATGAGTCGCGGTCGGGTTCTTGCGTCGCAAAGGCGGAATCAACTGAGATAGCCCGCGCTTGGGTGTCTCCAAGCACGGATGTAGTCAATGCAACCGCTATAACAAAAAGTGGGAAAAAACGTGCGAGATGCTTTCGACATGGACGCATCACAAAATGGAGGCTCAAAAGCCACAACTGTGAGCGATTGATTGGGCTCCTTCCAGAGTGGCTGTAGGGGAAGCTGTCAGCTTCCGCCAGAGCGCTCCCCGCGTAGATTGCGTCGATGTTTCAGACCAGACGGCGAAAAATCGAGCGGCTGGATTTCATTCTGGCTGGCGCACAAAAATCAGGGACAACTGCGCTCCATTATTTCCTGGCAAAACATCCGAACATCACAATGGGCGACCAGCAGGAGATTCATTTCTTCGATAACGACGCGATGTTTGTCGCACCGGTCGATTACGAACAGCTACACAAACATTATCCGTTGATTGCTTCATCAACCATCGCCGGTGATTGCACGCCGAGTTACATTTATCACGAGCCAGCATCCGAACGGATTTGGAATTACAACCCGAAAATCAAGCTGCTTATTCTGTTGCGCAATCCCGTCGAGCGCGCATTTGCGCACTGGAACATGCAAAGATTCAAGGGGCTCGAGCCGTTGGATTTTTTCGATGCTGTGAGAGAAGAGAAAACGCGTATCGCCGGCGCGCCAGCGGATCAAGCACGCCGCTTTGCTTACGTGGATCGTGGATTGTATGGACGGCAACTCGAGCGTCTCTTCCAATTCTTCCCGCTCGAGCAAGTCAAGGTCACAAAGTTTGAAGAATTCAGAAAGAAACAGCGCGAAACGCTCGCTTCCATTTTTTCATTTCTCGGTCTCAACCCGCTGCGCTCCGTGCGCCGCAGAGACAGAAATGTTGTGCCATACGAGCGCGCAATGAACTGGGAGGAGAGGGTTTTCCTCTATAACCTTTTCGCGAAAGACATCGCGAAGGTTGAACAGATGCTGAGCTGGGATTGCGCGGATTGGAAGATATGACGGCGCTGGCCATTGTGGGGCAACCGCTCCGGTTGCCGAGCCGAGGGTGGCAGGCGACGCGCCTGCCCTACAATTCTCGTGCCCCCTGGTCCTTCAGTGTTTCACACGTGTTCTAGGGGCGGATACTAACTTCGACCAGACCAGTGGACTCTTCCTTGGTCATGTATCCGCTTCCCCAGCCGTTGGCTGGGTAGAAGTATTGCTCGTAACGCCAAAGCATTTCCAGTGTCGCGCCGGACGGCTTTTTCCAATGCAGCTGATAATAGACGTGTCGTTTCCACGAGGGCGACTGGCCAGTCATGAAATTGAAATCGAGGGGAGTGGGCCAGCTAAGGGTGCTTCTCCGGATCGTGATGAAAGCTTCGTCGCCTCCTGGCGGTACAGCAGTAAGATTCTCCCCTTCTGATCGCGGTGGGCCGAAAGCGAAGACCTTTCCGCCGGCTGCCAGGGCAAGCTGATCATCTTTCGTCGAGCCGATACTCGGACGCGGACCACTCGTGTCGTTCAGACTTAGAGCGAGGTCGTTGACGCGAAGAATGCCACCTGTTCCGCTGCCTTCGTAGGCGATTGAGTTAATACGCGCCGAAGCTGTTTCAATCGTCTTGTAGCGATCGATAAACAGTGAGAGCTGACGTCCGCCAAAGAGCCATATCGCCGAGACTGCAGCGATGGATCCGACAAGGATCGCAAGCGTGATCAGGAATTTTCGCATTTTGAATGTAGCCACGGCGCTATGTTGCTGTGTTTGGGAGTCACCGGAAAGCGCCTCGATACAACGAGGGGCTACAATAATACGCTTTCTTTCGTCGAATGTAATCGTTGACTTATTCTTCGAAGATCTCGGGCGGCAACGAGACCATTCTTGAATCTACGCTCTCGGCGTCCACCCAGCTCGTTCCAGGAAGTCATTCCACGGGGCGTCGACGGCAAGCGCCGGGTCGCGCAGGACTTCCTCTACAATTGGGATCATCTCGCGAACGGCCTGCCTGAGTCTGCGCTCGGTGGACTCGTCCGGCGGGCACATGTCGAAGTCGTTAGGCGTAAACTCCTGGCGGATATCGTCGGCAAAAACCTCGGCCCACAGTTTGCCCCAGATGCGCTGCGCAAAGGCATCATTATCTGGACGCAATTCTCCTTCGATTTGCCGCGCCACCGCGGTGGTCAGGCCGCAGTATCCGGTATCAGCCAACCTGTTTTCCTCCAGATATTCAGTGAGTCTGGTTTTACATCGCACCGCTTGCAGCCACTTGATTTGCTTGCCGGCGCCATCAATCGAGCGCAAGACACCGCGAGCCACGCCAACGGTAAATGGTCCGGCCGCCTCGTTGCGGCGCACATTCGTATCTCGGAACTGCGATTGATCGAGCCCAATGGCTTGGAGAAACTCTGGCACGACACCCTGGACCATGGTTTTTCTGGTGAAAGGTGGGGCGATCAGTTCGGCATCGTGGGCGTCGGCCAACTCGATGAATGGCGAGTATTTAAAGACAAAACCCTGAGTCACTCCTTGAACGAAAGCCTCGAATGGCTCCGACCGGCGGAAGGTCTTGACCACTGAGGAATAGGCCGAGTTAATTCGTTGCGACGGGTTGCGGGCGAACAAGACGAGCTTCGGTTCGAGGCTCAGTTCTCGGATCCGGGAAAAGAATTCCCTGGCATAGTCCCGAAATCTTAAGAGTCCTCCCAAGGCTTCTGAGGAAACAATGACCGCTTCGAACGTAGTCTCATCGAGAGCTCGGGCAAAATCGACTGCCGCTGATTGTTGGTGAGCCCGTAATTCCTGCCCGCAGAGCTTCCGAGCAAGCACGTGGTGCGCGCCGTGCCTGGCTCTGCTTTCCGGCACGAAATAGCCATACTTTAGCAAGTCCAATCGGTTTTCCTTCAGGAACCACTGGATCGAGGTGGTGCCCGTCTTGTGCGGACCAATGTGGATGTAGCAGACGCGCTTTACCATGCACGAATCATAATCCGGAACGCCTGCCGCGGCGAGCGAGCGATGTTCGCGCGGAAGCGATTGCTCGCACGTCGTTGGATTTTTGTTATAAACCAGAGTAGTGAGCCCCTTACCGGAGCAGATCGATAAACCCGAGCCGCGCGGACAAGCGTTGCTCGCATTTCTGGCCATCTGCGCAATTTACCTGGCGCTGCCACGCAATCTCATTGTCGGCCCGATTTGGTTGTTGCCGACTGTGATTCTTGTTTTGCTCGTGCCAACCGTGGTGAGCCATCGCGTTGGAAAACACTCACTTAATCGCGCCCTCGGAATCATTATTAATGGAATCACAACGCTGGCGCTGATCGGATCGGTAATCCTGCTCGTGCGTGCGCTGCCTTTACACCGGGAGACGCCGCTGCAGCTGCTGCGTTCGGGCGGATTACTCTGGCTGACGAATGTGATCGTCTTCGCGCTCTGGTATTGGCGGCTGGACGGCGGCGGACCAACCTTGCGCCACAAGCAAAACAAATTCGGCAGCACAAGTTTTCTTTTTCCGCAGATGCAAATTCCGCATGACGAACGCGCCCAATTTGAGTGTACGCGCTGGCGACCGCGCTTCATCGATTATCTGTTCGTCGCCTTCACGCAGAGTTCCACATTCGGTCCGACCGACGCGCCGCTGCTTGCGCGCTGGGCAAAAGTCCTCGCGATGATCCAGGTTTTTATTTCGCTCAGTATTATCGTGTTGCTCATCTCGCGTGCGGTCGGCGTTCTCTAACGCGTCGTGCCGCAGAAGACGCTTTTCTGCTTTCCTATTCCTAATCTTGCTCCTGCTCTCCCTCTTGAAGCCTGATTTTGAAGAGCAAGATCAAGAATAAGAGCACGAGTATGAGAAAACCCGACCGCTATTTGCCGATCAGAATTAAAATGCCGGCCGCCAGCGCCAGGATCCCCATCACGATTGTCGGGATGGCAATTTGGAAGAGCATGGTGATTCCAATAAGGATGAGATAGATCGCGAGCAGAAGCATTCCGAGGTTTTTGGTGATATTCATGCGTCTTTCCTGAGGCAAACCGGTTGTGTTTGCACGTTAAAAACACATTCCGCAGAATCACTGGGCTGAAGCGCAGTGTTAATTAGAAGCGGAACAGAAAAGTTTCGTTGCCGGCGGTGTATCGAACCGATCGATCCTGCGAGTGAATGAGCTTGTCGCGCAAGCCGAGCCAGGTCCGCAGCGGTTTGGGCGCTTGTTCGACTGGACCAGACCAGCCGCCTTTCGCGAATGGTCCCTTGACCTCGGCAAAGCTGGCATCCTGTCGCAAGGTTAGGAGCGTCACCGGCCCTTTGGACAACGATAACTCGAAATCGCCGCTCTTTGAGAAACGAACAAGGACATCGCCCATGAGTGTTGTTTCCGCCGTCTGATACCTGAGCTGTCCGCTTTTGGTCTGCCAATTAGCGGTCGGATCGGAAAACTTATGATTCGAGGTAGTTGCACAACTTGTTACGCAAAAACAAGCGATCGCCAGAAAGCAAGGAAGGCAGCGGCGAGCGAACTCAATCGCCTTGGATTGCGCTGTCACGGGATCGCGTCAACCGGTTCGGCTGACGCTCGCGTTTCTTCCTTCATTGGAATGAGCGAGAGGCGGGGTGAAAGCGGAAGAAATCGTTGCGCGTTGACGAAAAAGTAAAACAGCCACATTCGCCATTTGATCTGGAGACTCTTGCCTTCGTTGCCGGCGAGCACAGCGTTGACCGCGGCGGCGATCTGCAGCATGTCAGTCGGATTGAGAAACACTTCGACGAATTCCTTGCTCCGCCGATACCACGAATTTACGAATGTGAGATAGATGTCCATGATGCGATTGACGCAGTGGGAATAATCTTTAAACAGGCTCCGCCGGCGCGACTCGTCTCGTAGCACGTCGTCGAGTGTATCGGCGGCTTTTTCCGCCGACATGATAGCCAGAAAGACACCACTGCTGAAAACCGGATCGATGAAACCGGCGGCGTCGCCCGCAAGCAGCCAGCGATCGCCGAAAAGCTTTGAGTTGCGGTAGGAATAATCGCCTGCGGAATAAACCGGTGAGACGCGCTCAGCCCGCTGCATACGCTCGAGCATCATCGGTTGCTCGCCGATGCACTTTTCCAACACCGCTTCAGGCGAAAGTTTCATCGCCCGAAAAGTCTTCGTGTCCATGACAACGCCGACGCTCGCGCGCGTTGCCGTTAGCGGAATAATCCAGAACCACCGGTCAAGTGCGCGCACCATGCGAATGAGGGTGCCGTCGATGCCTTCGGCGCGATCGACATTTTCGTAGTGCGCGAAGACAGAGAATTTCTGGAGATGGTCGTAGGTCCTTTTGAGGTGATAGAAATTGCCCAGCACGGTTTGGCGCCCACTGCAATCGAGCAGGTACCTGGCTTCGACCGTTTCGTTTGCGCCGGTGGAATTTTCGATGTCGATCTTCACCCGGTCGGGCGTAAAGGTGATTTTCTTTACTTCGGTTTGCTCGCAGACGTGAGCGCCGTTCTCTCGCGAATGGTCAAGAAGGAGTTTATCGAACTCAGACCGCGTTACTTGATACGCGCGGTCGCGACGAGAGCGAAAGCCATCCTTGAAATAAAACTTCGCGTCCCTGGTTCCACATGCCGCCACGATTTGTCCGCCGTATTTGGGCAGGAAAGTGCGATCGAGTTTTTCGCGCACGCCGAGGCGGTCGAAAGTTTGGGTGCTAAATGGCAAAAGCGATTCACCGATATGAAAGCGTGGGAATTTCTCGCGCTCGAATACGATCACATGCCGGTCCGCCTGCGCGAGAAGGGTCGCCGCCGTGCTGCCTGCTGGTCCTCCACCGATGATGGCGACATCGTACAGGTCGGTCTTCATCTCATGTTCATGGTAGCAAATTCTTCAGGTTTTGGTAGGAGCAACGCACAGGGCCGTTCCTACTGATTTGTGCTAATCTGTCGTTGGATATGAAGCTAATCGACCGATTTCTCAGCCGCGAATTGCTGGTTAGCGTCGCGTTCGCCATCGCCGTGCTGAGTCTGGTTCTCGTTGTCGGAAACATTTTCCGCAAACTTCTTCCACTGCTGGTCAATCACGACGTTCCGATGGAATACCTCATCACGTTCATCGCTTACGTCCTGCCGTTCTCACTCATCTTTACCATTCCCTGGGGTTTGTTAACCGCGATCCTGCTCGTGTTTGGGCGGCTCTCGGCTGACAACGAATTGATCGCCCTGCGCTCAAACGGGGTCAGCATTTCGCGCATTTGCATCCCGCTGGCCGTGATCGCGCTTTTTTGCACTGCAATCTGTTTCTGGCTCAACGTGCAGGCGGCACCGGCCGCCCAGCAAAAATTGCGCAGCACCATTTTCGATCTCGCTACCCGCAACCCGATGGCGCTCTTCGGCAGCGATCAGGTGATCGATCAATTTCCGGGACGCAAGATCTACGTTGGAAAAAAAGAAGGCAACAAGCTCGAGAACATCACGGTCTTCGAAATGAACGAAAGATCGCTCCCGATCAGAGTCACTTACGCGCGGACCGGCATGCTCGAGGCCGATTTGGCGAACAAGCAAATTCTGATGCACCTGTATGGGGCGCGGTATCAAGAGCGCGATCAAGCCGATCCATCCGACCTGCGAAAGATTCGCGACGGAATCAATGCGGTGGAAGGAACGTTGCCGATCAGCCTTGAGGATCTCTACGAGAAGGAGAAAAAACGGCCGAGCCGTTCTGCATTGTCAATCGAGCAACTGCTCGATCAACTCAAGAGCGAAAACCAAAGGGAACGGAGCGCCAGCCGGACGGAAATAAACAAACGCTTTTCCTTTCCGTTCGCCTGCATTGCCTTCGCGATTATTGGGGTGCCGCTTGGTGTCACGGCGCATCGTCGCGAAACGTCGATTGGTTTCGCCATGGGATTGATCATCGCCGTCAGCTATTTTCTCTTCGTAATTATCGGTGACACCTTGCGCGGAAACCCCAGCGTCCATCCGGAATTGCTCGTTTGGATTCCAAATGTTCTGTTCATCGTGCTCGGCGCATTTTTGTTCCGGCGACTGACCAAACAATAGAGGCACGGACGATGGCAAAGAGAGATCCCCGCGTCGATGATTACATCGAAAAGTCGGCCGAGTTTGCGCGACCGATCCTGAAACATTTGCGTCGAGTTGTTCACCTGGGCTGCCCGCAGGTGCAGGAGACGATCAAATGGAGTTTCCCGCACTTCGAGTACAACGGAATCCTGTGCGGCATGGCCGCATTCAAGCAGCACTGCGCCTTTGGCTTTTGGAAGGGAAAATTGATTTTTGAAAGTGGCAAACACGCAAAACGGGAAGCAATGGGACACTTCGGCCGAATCACCTCCCTTGCCGATTTGCCGCCGGAAAAAGTCCTGATCGATTATGTGCGAAAAGCCGCTCAACTCAACGAAACCGGTGCTAAGTCGCCGGTGCGACCAAAAACGAAGAAAAAGCCGCCGCTGAAGATTCCCGAATATTTCAGCGCGGCGTTAAAGAAGAATCCGAAAGCGAGAACAACTTTCGAGAATTTTAGTCCAACGAATCATCGAGAATACGTGGAGTGGGTGAGCGAAGCCGAACGCGACCAGACGCGTGAGGAAAGATTGAAGACGTCGATCTCGTGGTTGGCGGACGGCAAACCAAGAAATTGGAAGTACATGCCTAACCGAAGGCGTTGAAAACGCTGGCCAGACCACGACGACCTGGTGACCCTGGTCGATCTCAGGCGACGAACTGGATTAGCGGCAGACGAACTTACTTAAGGGTGATCTCGCGCATGAGCTTGTTGCCCATGATCTCGCGAATGTCGAGGCGCTTGACTGCCGTCGTCCGCTGCTGATCAGGTGTGCCCTCGATTTTTCTGGCGATTGGATCGAACTTTTCGCGCGCGCTGTCCAACGCGGCCATGTCCTTCGATTCCACCATCAGCAGGATATCGAAGTCCTGCGGTGTGGCGGCGTCGCCGAGCAGGATCTTGTAATCGAGGATTAGATTCTGCTTTTTGGCTTCGTCGAGCGTGCCTTTAAAGGTCTTGGCGAGACCTTTAAGGTATTCGTCGCCCATGCCGTACTTAGCTTTAACCATCGTGATGTTCCAGACAGTGCCTTCAGTGTAAGGCGCATCACTTTGCGCGGAACACAGTCCCGCAAATGCAGTAGAGAGCACAACGCCAGCGACGAGAATGAGGTATTTGTTCATATTGATATGTTTCTATGTTTCTTTCGTTTATTGCTTCTAAGACTGAGGATGCGACGAATCAAGAGCAATAAAGAAATTGGAAGTACATGCCTGCATAGCATTAAGCTAGCAACAGCGCCGGACAGTTATTGCTTCGACGATTCCGAGGTGGTCGGGTCGATGATTGCACGCACTTCGGAAATTCGATTCGCGGGGAAACCGCCTTGCTGCGCGTGCCTACGCACCATCTCTTCGCTGGGCGCTATGTAAACGCAATAAATCTTGTTATCCGTCACGTAACTTTCGATCCATTGAATCTCCGGCCCGAGGTTGCGCAACACCGAGCAAGATTTTTGGGAGATGGCCTGGAGTTGTTCGGGCGACATTTTCCCTGCGTCAGGGATTTCTCTTTCGATCACAAACTTGGGCATGACGATAGGTGCTTAAGCTCACTGGGAGGCTAAGTCAATTTGTTCCAAAGAATCCGCGGCGTGCTGGGACGAATTCTGAATTTCTGATGAAAACGATACATTCAGCAGGCTTCGAAGTCTCAGCTAACTTCGACTTCTTCCGGCGCCGGTCTGAGTGACAAAGCAGGCATTTCTTCTGCGCGGGATTCTCTTCGTCGCCGCTGGAATCCGGGAACACCGGTTGAAACAGTGTCCCACAGACAGACTGCCACACAGGCCAGTAACAGGCCGGAGGCATAAGGCCGAACGCCGTGAAGCAGATCGACAACGCGGAGCGTGGTCTCGAGTTTTTTGTCGACCAACATCACGTGAACGATCATGGCCGTGCTCATCGCCGAAATGATGAAGTGGACCACGCTCAATCTCAGACTCACACCGAGCGCTACGGCGCTCACGACCGCGCCCCACATCAGGTAACGCTCGTGCATTTGACCGAGCAACGCGAACATCAGGAGCCACGGAGTCGCAATCGCAATTAATAGCCGGGGATCGCGCTTGCGTGAATGTCGGGCGACCCCAAGCGAGCAAAGAGCGAGCCCTCCCAGATAAGCCAGACGCAACATCCATTGCACCGTCACAGCGACATGCCGCGACCCGAATTCATATGACCAGAGCGAATCTTTTAACGACCAACCGAGACGGTCGAGAAGGAATGGCAAATTGTAGCACGAGCTGATGAAGAGATATGGATAATGTTCGCTGCCGTAGAGAAAACCAATTTGCAGCCATGCAAAGCTCCCGCCGGCGAGCGCTCCGGCGACGAACGTTCCCAGGGCAATCATACCGGCCACCCACACCCAGGCGTGCCGAAACTTTCGGCTGAAAAAGATCCAACAACTGACGCCGCCAACAAGCGCGACCACAATCAACGCCGTTGGAGAGCGCAAAAGCCAGGGCGAAACCACCAGGGCTGTCATCGACGCAAACCCCGCGAGCAATCGCAATGCGCGCATCCATCTTTTTTGCCAAAGCGGCCATAGGACGAAGAAAGGCACAACCAGCAGCAATTGTCCCTTGAGCATTGCACCTGCGGCCAGCAGGCAACCGCACAAAAACCAGCGTTTGTTTACGGCTGCGGAGAATCATTGATGGCTCGAGCCAAGCCACGCTGGCGGCCGCCAAACCGCAAATCGCGGCGCGATGCTGCGGCGGCAAATCACGCAGGAAGGGTGAGCGCGTTGCACCAGACGATCGCCGCACCCACAAACGAACGAGGAGGAAAATCGCCACTGCGGAAATCATTTCGCAGGCGAGATTCACGTTCAGCAGCGGTTTGACATGCTTTGGGTGTCCGTCATCAACTCCCGGGAAGTCACTGCGCACCTGCCTCGCCCAAATCGACATCACCAGAAGTCGCAGTGGCGGGTAATCCAGGCGGTAATCGTGATCATACGCCTTGCGCTTCACTCGATCATAGAGCGCGAAATAGCCGCGGACGAATGCCGTCCAGGAATTAGCAGAGGGTTCCTTGGGTGATAATCGACGACCTTCCGCCAATGTCTCCTTGCCCCAGTAAAGGGCGTTGACGATATCGTGCTGGAAACGAACGTGCCTCGTTTCGTCCCAAGTCCACCGGCGCAGTTGAACCCCGGCGAGCACGAGCAAGATGATCAAAACCGCAAGCGCAACGCGGCGGGCTAATCGGCTGGCGGACAATGATTGAAACAACGCGCGAATCGCCATGAGCTGAATTTAGAAGCAAAGAAGAACCGTTTTGTTCGAAAAACTATTGGCTCCCGCCTTAGGCGGGTAGGATTCGAACCTACGATCCGCCTCAGGCGGATTAAAAGCCCAGCCGGGATTTCAGCCAGGCCCTACCTTGCCCGGATTTGAGCGCTCGCTCCCGTGCAAGAGCGGCGGAACGCGACGGAACATCCTCCCAATAGACAAGCTTCCAAGGACCGCGAAAGCGTTTTGTTGTCCGAGTGAGGTGTGTGCGGGATCATTGTGTTGTTCCGATCTGCGCTCGAGATCATCGGTTTGGCCGATGTAGAGTTTTCCGTCGGGATTCTGTAGAACGTAGACAAAGAATATGTTCAAAGCTGAATTGGCTCCAGCGGTAGGATTCGAACCTACGACCAATCGGTTAACAGCCGACCGCTCTACCACTGAGCTACGCTGGATCGTTTAAGGACGGGCGTATATTTCTCTGCTCGATGCAAGCCGGCAAGTAGCAGTTTCAAAAACTGGCGAACGCCCTGAGAGAACTGGTTGCGGGGGCGGCCGCGCCATGGCGGGGCGCGGCCTTCAAAGTCTCTGCAAACCAGCTAGCTGATAAAAGCCGTTTCCTCCTTTTTGCTTCTTGAGTTCGAGTTCAAGTTCTCGCGCGGCGGACGACGTGAGAAGATCACTCTGCCAGGCTATTCTCCAAGGACCTCTGCCGCGAGTGGAGCGAGACATTCCAGCATTATGTTGTTGCACCCGAATGTCGACGTTTTCGCTAAATCCAATGTAAAACCCGCCTCTGGGATTCTGTAAAACGTAAACGCGATATGTTGCCGGCATTCGGCACTAAGAAATTGGTTGCGGGGGCGGGATTTGAACCCGCGGCCTTCAGGTTATGAGCCTGACGAGCTACCAGGCTGCTCCACCCCGCGTGCTTAAGATGCGGAAGAGGTGGACAAAATCAACTGCAAAATGACAAGCGACATTCGATTGAGAGATTCCCACGTTGGCTCAAAATGAAAGGGATGACCGCAAGCAAAACAAACAGCTCTCCGCATCATTCCGACGCTGGCAAAATTCTCGTCGGAACAGCCAGCTGGTCGGATCCGGGCTTTGTTCAGCATTGGTATCCAAGAGGGATGCGCGCCCATGAGCGGCTCGGTTGGTACGCGCAACAGTTCGAGATGGTCGAGGTGAATTCGACCTTTTACTCGGTGCCTGATTTACGAATGGTTGAGCGCTGGTATGCCGCCACGCCCGATCGGTTCACGTTCGATGTAAAATTGCATCAGCTGTTTTCGTTTCACTCGACTCCCGCGAAATTGTTGCCGCCGGATTTGCAACGGCTGGCAGAGACCGATGGAAAAGGCAAAGTAACGCGGACGCCTGACTTGGAGAAAGCGATGCTGGATCTCTTTCTGCGCTCGATGTCGGTGCTGGTTTCCGCTGGGAAGCTTGGCGCGCTTCTTTTGCAACTCTCCCCTGCATTTTCGCCGCGCAAACACAAACTGGAAGAGCTCGATCAATTGATCGGCGTGCTCCGCGATTATCGACTGGCGATTGAATTCCGGAATCGCAACTGGGCGACTGGCGATCAACTGGGCGCGACAATCGATTTCCTGCGAGCGCACAATGTAGCTTTTGTGAATGTCGATGCTCCGGCATCGGATCATTTCACGATCATGCCCTCGGATCTGGATGAAATCACAAACCCGGGCTTTGCCTATCTGCGATTGCACGGGCGGAATGCCCGGGCATACGTCACGGGAAAAACTGTCGCCGCGCGTTTCAATTACGATTACAACGACGACGAAATCGGGGAGGTGGCGAAACGCAGCAAACGGCTCGCCCGCGACGCGCACGAAGTGCACGTCGTCTTCAATAATAACGCGCTCGATTATGCTCCGCGGGCAGCGGCGCGTTTACGCGCTGCGCTCGGTCAAATCGTTTCCGCGGTGCCGCAGACGCCCGAGCTCTTTTAGTTTAGAGTTTAATCGTGCAGGAAACGCTGCCAACGGCAGACCCGGTTTACGAGTCACGGCTGCCAGGGAGGCTGGCTCGGCTGAAGCGCTGGCTGGTCGCCCATCACATGACGCTGATGACGATTGCGGACACGCCGCACTCCATCGCCCTCGGCTCGGCCATAGGAATTTTTTTTGGCTTCACACCGCTGTACCCACTGAAAACCATTTTATCGATTGCGATCGCGTGGGTTCTTCGTTGCAACAAGATCGCAGCTGCGATCGCCGTCACTCTCCACGACGCGTTAATTTTTGCGATGCCTGCGATCTATTTCGCGGAATATAAACTGGGTTGCTGGACCCTGGCTCGAACGCCGCCACACCGCATCCGATTCGGCCTTTTTGCGCTGCACGATTACCTGAATTGGCATGTGTTTTCGCGGGTCGTTTGGCCCACTTTTTGGCCTGCGTTTATCGGGTCGCTCTTCCTTGCCATTCCTTCAGCAATCATTATCTATTTTTTGATCCGAATGCTGGTGAGTCGCGCGCACACGCCTCAGAAAAGCGCCTAATTCAGCGAGGTTGGCGCCGCGTTGAGCGTTTTTTCGACCCTCCGGTGTTGCCAATCAGGATGCGTTAACTAACGTGCTGCGGTTCCAGGGGTAATTATGCGCTTTTCAAACCGACTTTTCGCCGTCGTCCTCACGCTTCTCGCCAGTGCGGCCATTGTCCGCTCCGCAGGCGCCGCACAAGCATATGTAATTGTCGATTCAAAGACCGGTTACATTTTGGAAGAGCAGGAGCCAAGAAAGAAACTTCAGGTCGGCAGCCTGACTAAAATCGCGACCGCAAGTGTGGTCTTGGATTGGGCGGAACAAAAATCTGGCGATCTCAATCAGGCGGTTACGATTCCGCAAGAAGCCTTTGTCGGCGTCGTGGAAAACAATATCGGCTTTCAGCCAGGCGACAGCATCACCTTGCGTGATCTTCTGTATGCTGCGCTCGTTCAATCAGACAACATCGCGGCATACACTCTCGCGCACCATGTTGGCGCGAAGCTAGGGTCACTCTTACCGGGTGACGTGAGCGCGAAATTAACGCCAGCCGACGCGTTCGTTGCCCAGATGAACGCGCTGGCCAAACAGCTCAAGATGGAGCGCACCCGTTTTGTTAATCCACATGGCATCGACAAAAACGTGCGGCCAATGCCATATTCGACCGCCGAGGACATGGCGCGTCTGACTCGGTACGCCATGAACAAAGCGAGCTTTCGCTTTTATGTTTCACAAAAGGAGCGTCCAATTTCGTTCGATCGCGGCGGGCACCACCTCAATTATGTGCTTCGCAACACGAACGAACTTCTGGGGACAAATGGCATCGACGGAGTTAAAACTGGGCGCACAAGCCGAGCGGGCGACTGTTTGATTTTATCCGCAAACCGGGAGCCAGAGCTCGTCAAGCAAGGTCAAATGATCACAGTATTTCCGCGTCATTTGATCGTGGTGCTGCTCGGCAGCACGAATCGCTTCGGTGAAGGCGCCGGATTCGTCCAGCGCGGCTGGCAGCTTTATGATCAGTGGGCTGCCTCCGGCCGTGTTGCCGATCCCAAGAAATTGCTCTAGTTGCGAATGAAGCCACGAATTGGTGTTCTGACCAGTGGTGGCGATTGCCCGGGACTAAACGCTGTTCTCCGCGGAGTTGTGCTCGCAGCGGAGAAACACGGTTGGGAGGTCGTTGGTTTTCGCGACGGATTCGAAGGACTTCTTCCACCCGGCAATCATGTCATTCTCGATCGGGAGAGCGTTAGTGGAATCATGGCCCTGGGGGGCACGATTATCGGGACAACTAATCGCGGTCATTTTGTCGCGAAAGTTGGCGCAGGGGATCGAACGGTTGTACCCGCAAAAGTCATTGCCGGCGCCAAAAAGATCCTAGGGGAGCTTCGCGTAAAGGCGTTGATTATTGTGGGCGGCGACGGCTCCATGGCGACCGCCCAGCAATTGCAAGAAGCCGGTATCGATTGCATCGGAGTCCCGAAGACCATCGACAACGATCTTGAAGCAACAGCGACGACGTTTGGATTCGATTCCGCGGTCGATGTGGTGATGGACGCGCTCGATCGATTGCACACCACGGCGACCAGTCACCGGCGCGTCATGGTTGTCGAAGTAATGGGGCGCCACGCCGGCTGGATCGCATTGCACGGCGGCATCGCCGGGGGCGCGGATATTATCCTGATTCCCGAAATTCCATTTGATTTCGACAAAATCGCGGGCGCGATCAAGGCGCGCGAGGCGTCTGGTTACCTGGGTGCCGTCGTGATCGTCGCAGAAGGCGCGCGGCCAAAACATGGCGAACAAATCAAACGGGACGTGGAAGGCGGCGAATTTCATCTTGGTGGAATTGGGGAACTCGTGGCGCATGAGATCGCCACACGCACCGGTAAAGAAACGCGGTGCTGCGTTCTCGGCCATCTGCAACGCGGCGGTGCGCCAACGACCCTGGATCGCATTCTCGCTACGCGTTTCGGAGTGAAAGCGGTGCAATTGGCGAGCGAAGGACACTTCGGATCAATGGTCAGCTATCAGAATTATCAGGTGCGCTACGTGCCGATCGCGGAAGCTGTCAATCGCCTGAAGCTGGTTCCGCCTAATGGTGAGCTCGTGCAAACCGCGCGTGGCGTCGATATTTCATTCGGCGACTGATGTTTGATTCCTCGCACGACGATCACAACGGGCACAACGATTTTTTGGATTCGTCCCAAGGACCTTGTGATCCTTTGTGTCCTTAGTGCGATGAAATGAAGATCGTCCTCGAGTTTCCTGTAGCGGCGGTCTACGACCGTCGATGTTTGCTCTGGCAATCAAACATCAAACATCGAACATCAAACATCTGTGAAGATCGTTCTCGCATATTCCGGCGGACTCGACACCTCGGTCATACTCTGCTGGCTCAAGGAATCCGCCTTAGGCGGACAGGCTGAGGTGATCGCCTTTTGCGCCGATATCGGTCAGGAAGAGGAACTCACCGGCCTCGAAGCAAAGGCGCTCAAAACTGGCGCATTGAAATGCGTCATCGAGGATCTCCGGGAAGAATTCGCGCGCGATTTCATTTTTCCGATGTTCCAGGCCGGCGCGATTTACGAAGGCCAATATCTTCTAGGAACCAGTATCGCGCGTCCGCTAATCGCGAAGCGAATGGTCGAGATCGCGCGCGCCGAGAACGCGGACGCGATCGCGCACGGCGCGACAGGGAAGGGGAACGATCAGGTTCGTTTCGAGTTAGCCGCAGCCGCGCTTGCACCTGATCTGCGAGTAATCGCGCCGTGGCGGGAGGAACGTTTCCGGAAAAAATTTCCCGGTCGCACTGAAATGATTGCGTTCGCCAAGGCGAATGGAATTCCCGTGGAAGCGAGTGCGGAGAAACCATATTCAATGGATCGCAATCTTCTCCACATCAGCTACGAGAGCGGCGTGCTGGAAGACCCATGGTTCGACGCCAGCTCTCCCGAGATGCGCGACATGTACAAATTGAGCGTCGCGCCTGAGGACGCGCCGGACGAACCCGAATACGTCGAGCTTGCGTTCGAAAACGGCAATTGTGTTCACGTGGAAATTGGAGGTGCGAGCTCCCGCGAGCCCGGCGTCGCAGAAGCTCCGCCCTCCACCATGTCGCCGCTTCACGTCATGCAAGCGCTGAACAAACTCGGCGGCAAACACGGCATTGGCCGCGTCGATATCGTAGAGAATCGCTTTGTCGGAATGAAAAGCCGCGGCGTTTACGAGACCCCCGGCGGCGCGATTTTACATTTCGCTCATCGGCAAATGGAGGCGCTCACCATGGACCGTGAAGTCATGCATTTGCGCGACAGCCTGATTCCGAAATACAGCGAACTCGTTTACAATGGCTTTTGGTTCTCGCCGGAGCGCGAAGCGCTGCAAGCCCTCGTCACCGAAACGCAACGAGACGTGACCGGAGTCGTGCGCCTCAAATTGTACAAAGGCAATGTCATCGTTGCCGGCCGTAAAAGCCCGAGGAGCCTTTATGATCCGAAGATCGCCACGATGGAAGGCGACGAATCGGGATGCGATCAAACCGACGCGACCGGTTTCATTCGGTTGAATGCGCTACGTTTGAAACTGCGAGCAGCGATGCGGAGCCCCGACGCTTCTGGGTAGCGCGCGCGTCTCGCGTGCTGGCGATTGCGTCTCGCGATCGCGAACTTTCCTTTGGATTCACATCTCCTACGCGGTCGAAAGTCGAAGGAAAGATCATTTCGGCGCGACGCCGAAACCAGCACGCGAGACGCATGCGCTACCCAGACTGCTCCGCGCGTCGCGCCAAGAAATTCTCGATGACAAAGATGAGATCGTCGAAGTACACGTGAAGTATCCAGTGGATAGCGGCCACCAAAAACCGTAAGATCAAGCATATGAAAATCTCCCGTGAAGATGTGGCGGCGAAACTCCGTGCGTATCTGCGTCACGAGCTCGCTCTTGCGGAGCTTGCCGACTGGGCTGAGCGAGCGATGTACAACGGCGAATTCGACGACGACCATTTCGCTGCCATTCGTGACGCTGTCGCCAAACTCGGGCTCGCTGACGTCAAAGCGTTCGGATTAACTTTGGAAGATTGTGAAGCCCTCTTAAAGCGTCTCGGATATTCCATGCGAGTGGATGTGGTCAGCGCGTGATCTGGAAGGTGTGTTAAGACGGGTAGCAGCGTCTTCGTCGTCGGTCGCAAGAGTCCGAAGAATCTATACGATCCAAAGATCGCGACGATGGAATCCGGAGAATCGGCATATGATCAAAACGACGCTACCGGATTCATTGGGCTAAACGCGCTGCGTTTGAAGGCCCGAGCCCAACGAAAAGAAAGCGGCGGCTCCGGGTAGCGCACGCGTCTCGCGTGTCTGGTTTCGGTGTGTCGCCGAAACAATCTCTTCCTCAAATTTCCATTGCAGCGAGCGATGTTAGGTCACGACGGAAGCTCGCGATCGCGAGGATGCGCTCACCAACAGGCGAGACGCGGTTCAACACTGCTTCCGTGGCAGCACTGTGTAATTGAACTCAGTTTTGTCATCGTAATTCCCTAGGGCGTGATGTTCCCGTGGACTCTTGACGTCAATCGCGACTGAGAAATATCGTCCAATGTGCTTCTCAAGGATGCGTACAGAAAAGCTATTATTCTCTTGCCACTCCGAACGCTCGAAGCCGTTGATCACCGTACGATACGAAAGCGACTCACCAAGAGGATCACTCGCGGTAACGGTGAACTCGATCACATCATCGGGACGCAAAATCTGTCTACTATCGACGGTCGCGCGAGACTTCCCGGGAATGTGGACATTGCCCAAACTATCCCTCGCACTTTCGATTCGTGGAAAATAAGCCTCTATCGTATCGAGCTTGTTTCGATACTGAATAATTAGCGCGCGAAGCTCGCCGCCAATTCCGAGGATGAGATGTTTTTGATGCGAGAGAAGCTCCCGGCGGTGAGCATCTGGATCGCGAAGCTTTTCAAGATCGTGCAAGTACACACGCAGTCGGTTCAGCTCACTAAAGACGTCTTTAAAGTGGGACCAGTTTTTCTCGATAATTGTCGCCAGATCGTAAAAGTCGGAATAGTAGATCAAACGTGGGTCCACAGTTCCTCCACGCTGGCGTTTACTTCAACTTCGTAACGGTCCTTCCACTTTTGGAGGCGATCCGGTGAAACACCGCAGGTGTTGTACCATTCATGGCCATTAGCTTTTTCAAGCACGCTTGCGATGAAATCACGGAGGGAGTTCTCGGTATCTTTAAGAGATTGCGTAACGTCAATATTCAAGGCTTAAAAATCTCCCTTGTTCCGGCTGCCTCTGTTCCCGCGCAGCCATTGCGAATGGATTTAGTTGCGGCGGGGCATCGATGCGTTCTGTGCCATCGAGCAAACCTTCGACCGTAAGAATTTGGATTTTTGGATAATCTTTATCGTGCCAGAGCTTGGATGAGTAACGACCAGCATCGGCGGCTTCGGTTGGAAATGGTGGCACTTTCATTATCGCTTATGCTGTATCGCGCGAGTAATAATGTGCTTCACGAACTCCGGGATGGACTTGCGCCCATGCTTGGCATCATTCCTCAGTTTCTCATATTGCCGAACTTCGTTGCCCTGCCACAGCAAATCGATTCGGCGGACAGGCCGCATCGCAATGTGTTTGTAATCTTCCGGGTAAGCCCAGTAACACGAGAGGCAGATTTCCGGTTTCTTGAGCGTGCGCCAATTTTCGCAATGTTCGCATGACCATGATTTCGCCCGATTCGCAGATCCACACAGCAGCATAAAATCGTCAGATATCGGTTTGTCTCTGACGTCGCCTGTTACCTCGTACGGTACACGATGATCAATCTGGAGTTCGGCTTCGGGCATCTCCTCCAAATAGATGAAGCACTTGCAGCCGTACTTTTGAATCAGCTCTTGTTTGATTTTCTTCGAGAAGGCGGTTCGGCCCGCTAACCGGCGAAATCTCAATTTCTTCGGATCAGGGAAGCGATACGCGGCGATCTTGCGGCCATCAGAGCCCACGACGGTGATTCGTTCCAATGGGATGCCGTGCTCTTTCACATCACGAGCAGCCCGCGGTGGATGATTGTACCCGTATTTGTTCTTAAGTTCTTCCGTCGAAATCTGTCCGTGCTTGAGAATATGATCGATTACCGTGCGAGGGCGCTTCGCAGTGACGGAGTGACAGAGTTCAAGAAACTCTTTTGGATATTTTGCCATAGCGTTTGTGCGGTTCCATCAGGACAAGTTGTTCCATTTCTCGCCGTCGGTGCATTCGCTCCACCGCTCCGACTTCCTTTGCTAGTGGCGCGGACAGGTAGAGCGATTCGACGGTGATTGCCTTGCGCCCGAGCAGGGTGGCTTGCGTTGACGGGCCCGCTTCTAGTTGGACGAGCGTCAAATCCAGAACCTTTGGCATTGGTCTACCGAATCGTTTCGCGCCTGTCTGACCATCGTAACTGACTGCGTAGCGAATCCGCCGTCGATTCAATTTGCCCAGTTCGTCAACAAATTGGTCGAACACGACCCCTGCGAAATAGCGTGAATCGCGTTCGCCGCAGACCCCTTGGTACGGTGGATCCATATAAACCACATCATCTGTTCCAACGTTTGTCAGCACGTCGCGGTAATCGAGTGACGAGACTACGCTTCGGCCACGGAGCAGCGCCGAAAGCCCGAGTATGTTTTCGCGCATCGTCTCCGGCCGGGTTCCGTGACGGCGTTTGTCAGGGCTTTGATTAAACAAACCCTCTGAGTTGTAACGCACGGCTCCCTTGACGCATCGCGCCAACAGATAAAGCAAAAGCCGAGCATCCTGAGTTCGATTGAAATCCTCGCGCACGCGATAGTAGTGTTCGAGGCTGTCTGGATGTTGCTGCTCCCACAATTGTTTGTAGAAGCGGGCTAACTCAGTCGGATGATTGATCATGAGGCCGACGAGTTCAGCAAGCGGCTTGTTGAAATCATTCAGCCAGTAGCTCTTTGCACGAGCACGCATCGCACACGCTACGGACACAGCAGCGGAACCGGCGAAGGGTTCCACCAGTCGCTCAAATTGCAGTGGCAGATAGCGGAGAATCACAGGCGCTAATCCGCGTTTGCTGCCTTGGTATTGGATTGGGTGAGGGGTCACGATGTTATCTGCGGCACATTCGGGCAGTTGTCGATGAACTGGTGACATGTGTCCGCGGCGTCGGCCCAGGTCCAGGTGTCGGTGAACGCATGGAACTGCGCCTGGCTCACTTGCCCGCTGGGTTCGCGAAACAGGACATTGTAATCGGCGTTCGAGTTAAACGGCGGATCGAGATAGACAAGATTGATGCTCGCGTCGGGAAATTCTTTCCGGTCCGAAAGCCAGCGGAGGTTATCGCCAAAATACAGCCGATTCATCAACAGTAAGAGATTCCTCGACTTCGCTCGGAATGACAACTGGATGCAACGGCACGTTGCTCGCCGAAATACAGGCGGTTCATCGCTTCACTTTTTACCAGATGTTGGGCTGACCGTCCAACGGGCCGCGATGTCAATCCGCAGAGAAAGTTCGCGATCGCCGGGGCGCGCTCGCCAGGTCGCCGCGGCGACCGCTACCCTTGCGAGGGGCGACTGTCGATCTTATATTTAGAAGGCGCGCTCAGCGCGAGAGAGTTAGGAGGTCATTATGCCAACGACAATTGCTGCTCCAAAAAAGAAAACCGTTCCAGCGGCGGGAGAGGATTTTCTTCCGCTCCAGGGAACTGATTATGTCGAATTCTACGTCGGAAATGCCAAGCAGGCGGCCCATTTCTACAAGACCGCGTTTGGTTTTCAAAGCCTCGCGTATTCCGGACCGGAAACCGGCGTGAGGGATCGCGCCAGCTACGCGATTCGGCAGAACAAATTGACTTTGCTTCTGACTACTCCGATCCGCGCGAATAACCCGATCGCCGATCACATCTACAAACACGGGGACGGCGTGAAGGCTCTCGCGTTGACGGTGGAAGATGCGACATCCGCCTGGGAAGAAACGACCAAACGCGGCGGCAAGAGCTATATGGAGCCGAAGAGACTATCGGACGACCACGGCGAAGTCGTCATGAGCGGAATCCACACTTACGGCGAGGTGGTTCATCTGTTCATCGAGCGCGAAAATTATCGCGGGCCGTTCATGCCGCGCTTCCGCAAATGGGAGTCGAACTACAATCCGCCCGAGATCGGCCTGCAGTATGTCGATCATTGCGTAGGCAACGTCGGCTGGAACCAGATGAATCCGTGGGTGAAGTTTTACGAGGACGTGATGGGCTTTCGAAACATCCTGACCTTCGACGATAAGGACATCTCGACCGAATATTCGGCGCTCATGAGCAAGGTGATGAGCAACGGCAATGGTTTTGTAAAATTTCCAATCAACGAGCCGGCCGAAGGCAAAAAGAAATCGCAGGTGGAAGAATACCTCGAATTCTACGATGGCGAAGGCGTGCAGCATGTCGCGATGGCCACCAACAACATTATCGAGACGGTGACTCAATTACAGAAGCGCGGTGTCGAGTTCTTGCATATTCCTTCCAATTACTACGACACGCTGCTCGATCGCGTCGGTCACATTGATGAAGAGCTGAATGCATTGAAGCGGTTGGGAATTCTGGTGGATCGCGACAACGAAGGTTATTTGCTCCAGATATTTACGAAACCCGTGGAAGACCGGCCGACGCTCTTTTTCGAGATTATCCAGCGCAAAGGCGCGAAGAGTTTCGGCAAAGGCAATTTCAAAGCCCTCTTCGAGGCGATCGAACGCGAACAGGAGGCCCGAGGAAATTTATAAATGGAAAGAGTAGGAGAGTTTGCCCCTCACCTTAATCCTCTCCCCCAGGGGAGAGGCGAAGAGCGCGCCCGACAGCGATGTTTGCGAGCAAGCCGGCAACCTTCTACGCCTCTCCTCTTAGAAAAGAGGAGAGGGAAGGGTGAGGAGTTTATCGCAATCTAAAGAAAGAGGATCGACCATGCCGTATTACCAAAAACTCGGAGAGATGCCGCGAAAGCATCACATCTGGTTCCATCGCAACGGCGCGACGCCGACCTACAAAAATGAAGGCATCGCCTACGAGCACGTTTTCACCACGGAAGGTTTCGACGAGGCCTATTCAATTGTTTATCACCTGCGACCGCCAACACGGGTGCGCAATGTGGAGCTCGTTAAATATCATGAGCTGAAGAAAGTCGCCGATAGCCCGCTGCGACATCATCACCTCAAGACCGCGAACATTCCGCGACGCGGCGATCTCTACACCGGCCGTGTCCCGATGCTTTTCAACCAGGACATGACCGCTTATCGCGCGAAGCCGGCAAAGGCCTATGACAAATTCGAGTATTACAAGAACGGTGGCGCCGACGAGATCATCTTCGTTTTTCACGGCAGCGGAACAGTGGAAACGGTTTTCGGAAAGCTCCGTTATCGCGCCGAAGATTACATCGTCATTCCGCGCGGCATCGCCTACCGGATCGTGCCGGATAAGGTCGAAGAGGAAGACCATCTGATTCTCGAATCCTTTGGCCCTGTTCGCATTCCGAAACGTTATCTGAATCACGAGGGTCAGATTAAAATGGGTGCCCCCTACTCGGAGCGCGATCTGCACGGCCCGAGCGAATTGATCACGATCGACAAGGAGGAGGATGTCGATCTTCTGGTCAAGGATGGCCCGCGATTCACCCGCGTGACCATGGCGCACAATCCATTCGATGTGATCGGTTGGGATGGTTATCTTTATCCGTTCACTTTCAACGCCCAGGATTTCGAGCCGATTACCGGAACAGTGCATCAACCGCCGCCGATTCATCAGACATTTGAGATTCGCGGATACGTCGTTTGTACCTTCGCTCCGCGCCTGCTCGATACCCATCCCGAGGCAGTAAAAATCCCGTGGGTGCACGATAACGTTGAAGCTGACGAAGTTTTGTTTTACGTCCGCGGAAATTTTGGGTCGCGTCGCGGCATTGAAAGCGGCTCGATCACATTGCATCCGCGCGGGATTCCGCACGGCCCGCATCCGGGCACGATCATGGCGAGCAAGAACGCTACGCGCACGGAAGAGCTTGCCGTAATGTTCGACACCCAACACACACTCGAGCTGACTGAGGAATCACTCGCGCTCGATGATCCAAAATATCCGCAAAGCTGGCTCGACTGAGGCCAAGCTGCCTCTACGACGTGAAGGTAGAAAACGAAATAGCGAGAGAAGCAGAGATCAGTGACGATCTTTTGTTACCGACCGCGAAGATCGACAATCGCAGATTGGAAGAGCTGGAAGATGCCTATCGCAATTTGCTCGAAGCGATCGGCGAGGATCCCGACCGTGAAGGATTGCGTCGCACGCCGGTCCGCGCGGCGCACGCTTTAGAATTTCTCACCCAGGGTTATCGGCAGAACCTCGACGAGATTATCAACGATGCCGTCTTCGAGTCGGAGGCGAGCGAAATTATTTTAGTCAAAGACATCGAGCTCTATTCGCTGTGCGAGCACCATTTGCTTCCGTTCATCGGCCGCGCGCACGTTGCCTACATTCCAAACGGGAAAGTGATTGGCCTTTCCAAGGTGGCGCGGATTGTCGATGTCTTCGCGCGCCGCTTACAAATTCAGGAAAACCTCACTACCCAGATCGCCGAGTCGCTTATGAGGTGTCTTGAACCGTCCGGTGTGGCGGTGGTCGTGGAAGCGAAACATCTTTGCATGATGATGCGCGGCGTGGAAAAGCAGAACTCGGTCATGAAGACCTCCTGTTTGCTGGGCACTTTCAAAGACGACGCCCGAACGCGCTCGGAATTTCTCTCACTGTTGAAGGATTAACGTAACACAGGCATCCTGCCCGTTTAGTCGAGCGGGCATCTTGCCTAGCCAATAGTCGCAGGCTGGAAGCCTGGGTGACGCGTCAGGCAAGATGCCTGAGTTACATCGCTTGCGCGGTTGCCCGCAACGTGTTTGCTCTTTTATGCTGTTGACAGTTAGCAAACGCCTCGAATTTTCGGCATCGCGGCGTCTACACGTCAACACTTGGAGCGACGCCAAAAATCTGGCGGTTTTCGGCCCTGAGACGAACGCGCGCCACGGCACGGGTCGCAATTACGTCGCATATTTTGTTTTTACCGGGCCGGTGGATTCCACGACTGGAATGCTGATTAACATCAGCGAAATCAAGGAGCGAGCCGGCAAAGTTGTCCGTGAGCGTTTCGATCACAAGTTTCTCAACAGGGACAATCCTTCGTTCCGCAACGTTCCACCTACGGCGGCGAATATTGCGCGACAACTCTACGCCGACGTAGCGCCGTTGTTCTCCGATGTCGATGCAACCCTCGCGGTGTGCCATGTGAGCGAGTCGCCTGATCAGAGCGGTACCTACTATTCAAATGGCGTCGGCGAAGCGAACTATTGGTTCGAGTTTTCGGCCGCGCGCAAAACGATCTCGCCGCTCTTGAGTAGCGAGGAAAACGCGCGCCTGTTTGGCCCGGCAACTTCACTTCATGGGCACAATTACCGGGCTCGCCTCACGTTTCGAACGAAAATACTCGATCCGGATGCACCTCCAATTCGCCACGACGCAATCGAGCGTTGTCAACGTTCGTTGCGTGACGAACTCGATCACCGCTATCTCAATCAAGACGTCGCCGGCTTAAAGGATCGTCCTATTACTACGGAAAGCCTGGCCGATTATCTTTACGAACGCGTGAATGCTACGGTGCCGCTGCATCGCGTCCGTTTGCATGAACGCGAAGATTTTTTTGCGGAAGTATGGAATGACGACAGCGTTTTTCTCGGAATGCGGGTGCCTTTCCATGCTGCCCATCGACTGCAGGCCGTTGCTCTTTCCGATGCCGAAAATGCGAAGCTCTACGGCAAGTGCAACAATCCGCTCGGTCACGGTCATCGCTATCTGACTGAGACAACAGTTGGCGGTGAGTACGATAAACGCAGTGGAACACTTTACGATTTTGTCGAATTTAGAAACGCAATCGAAGAATCGCTTGCGCCGTGGCGTGATCGCCATCTCGACCTTGAGACCGATGATTTTCGGGATGTCCCTTCAACGGGCGAAAATATTGTCACCGCGCTTTGGCCAAAGATCGATAATCGCCTCGGTCAGGAGCTCGTTCGATTGCGTTTGTGGGAAACGGCGAATAACCGGTTTACCTTGCGGAGAACGTAACTCAGGCATCTTGCCTGACTCTGTCGCGTGGGCATCTTGCCCGAAGAGGGCAGGCTGGAAGCTTGCCTTACAATCAGGCAGGATGCCTGAGTTACATGAAACGCTACTTAATCACTGGCGCGAGCCGTGGAATTGGGCGCGCGATTGCCGAGAAGCTGGCCGCACCTGACGTAACGCTACTTCTCCACGGGCGAGACACCGTTGCTCTGGCGGATGTGTGCAAGTCCCTGAAACGAAACTGCGCAAATATTATTCGCCTGATCCACGATCTCGCCGTTTCATCGGGCGTCTCCGATCTCATCGCTGAAGTTGGAAAGGATCCGCTCGATCTGCTGGTGAACAACGCTGGCATCGCAATCGTGAAGCCGTTCGGAGAAATCACATCCATCGAATGGCAGCAAACGGTCGGCGTCAGTATCACCGCGCCATTCTTATTGACGCAGCATTTCGCGCCGCGAATGCCGCCGGGGTCGAGCGTCGTGAATATTCTCTCAATCGCGGCCAAAACCGGCTACCCAAACTGGAGCGCCTATTGCATGAGCAAGTTTGCGCTCGAGGGATTCTCGCAATCCGTCCGCGAAGAATTGCGCGACCGCAAAATTCGCGTCATCAACGTTTATCCTGCCGCGACTGACACGGACATTTGGAATAAAGTCGAAGGTGAATGGCCACGGGAAAAAATGATCTCGCCCGAGGAAGTTGCCGGTGCGGTCGCCTATGCACTGTCGCGACCAAACGATGTCGCACTGGAAAACATCACCTTATCGAGCCTAACTGGCGCTCTCTGATTGGAGTGAATGACAATGATTGCAATTTGTGATTGGTGCCGGTGAATTGAGGCGCGCCTATGATTAAGGCTCTCCAAAGCGAGCTCAGCATTAACGTCATCGCCTCGATACTTGTCTCGCTCTTCTTTCTCGCCATGGGCTTTCTTTGGGGGAAATACAAGGAACAGCGCCGCAAATTCGGCCGAAACTTGGAAGAGTACGATTTCTATCCATTCACGGTCACTCGCGAGAACTTTGGCGAATTTAGTCTGAAGGATTTCCGGCTCGGAATGCATTATTTTCTCAAAAACGAAGACCGGACAGCGGCGCGGCAACTGATTTTTATAGGCGAGCAAAATAATGTTCGGAGCCAACTGGAACCGGCCGAGCAAAAAGTCTATGCGCAACTGTTCGATAAGTACGATGGCAAGAAAATTGCCGACGATACGACCGAATTCCTCGAAAACTACATCCGCGTCGTTCGGCTGATTGGAAAATCGTTCCCGAATACCGGTATCGAAATCTTACTGCACAATCTGGCCGATCCGGCGCACTCGCTGATCGTTCTGGAGAACAATGTGACTGGCCGCCACCTGCGCGATGGGACGACCAATCTGCTAATCGATCTGAAAAAACGCCAGCTTCTCAACGAAGAGAAATTGAACTACGAACTGAATATCGGCGCACGAAAATTCAAATGCACGACGCTCCCCATTACCCGCAAGGAATTTGGGGTCGTCGGCGCGATCTGCATTAATGTGGATGTAAATTATCTCACGGACGAAGTGCTGAGCAGCAAGGAGCGCATTGAGGCGTTCTTCAAAAGCCTTTGCCGAACAGATATGCAGCTGGATGAAAACATCCTGAGCAAAGATGAGTACGCGAAGGCGCTAAAGGGGAAACGGCATTTCAAGGACGAAACGGCCTGATGCTGTAGGAGAAGCTGCGGGCTTCCCGCGGGACGACAGCGTCGTCCCGTACAACAAGCGCGCCTACTTCGGTGACGCGTGCAACGTCTCCTGATGTTCTGGTTTCTTGTGATACTCAACCAAACGTAAGCCCCAACTGATCAGCGTCGAGAGATCTTTGGTCTTCGTCTTCTTCTCGTTGAGGAATTTCTCGATCCTGGCTTTCAGTTCCGGCTGCTGATCGGTTGTGTCGAGGATCTCGAAGATTTCCATCGACAATAACCAGTCTTCCGGGTGTTCGGCTTGTTGCGTTTCCCAAATTTCACCGAGGCGTTCGTAGCCCGTTTTGCTCTCGCGAATCTTGCGAACCTGTGCGTAGAGATTTTCAAGGCGTTTGCGTTTCGCATCTGAGGGTACCTTGATAGTGCGTTCTTTTGGAACGAGCGCGACTTGGTTGTATGCGTCCTTGTCTGCCGCTCCGTTAAAGACCGAGCTGATTTTCGCGCCGACCGCCATGTCGTAGGTCCCCCAGTCGGGGTTGAACAGAATGTGGTCTCTGTATTTCGCAGTGCAATTTGAGAACGTGATCAATAGTAATTTCCCGTCACGGCGCAATACTTTCTCGACCTTCCCCGAAACGACGATGTCGCTGACAAACTCAAGTCTCGCTTTCTTTCCCTCGACAATTCCAAGTGCGTGCAACTGATCATTCGTGAGCAGTTCGGGAGATGTGGATGATTGTTTCCATTTTCCAATTGGCGAACCAAAGCCGTCCTTGTGATAATCGATCCCGTGGCCTTCGAGCTCTTTGTTGCGAAACGCCAGCGCCGTCTTGCCAGTCGCCCGGAGATAGATCGGAGAATTATTTTCGTCGACGATGACCTCGTCGAAGATACCGCTGACTTGCAGGCCGGATGAATATTCGCAAGTCGCGACGTTCTTGCATTCGATCGCTTTGTTGATGCCCTCGAGTCCGCCGACCATGAACGCCATCTTGTTCGCAAATTCTTCAAGCACGTCAGCGAGATGTTTGAAATCGCGACAAACGAAAAGTTGCGGCTGCTTGGTCGTGATATCGAACGGCATATTCGCCGCGTCGATGGAGTAGGGAATCTTTTTCACCTGCGGCTCGAGACATGAGACCGATTCGCCGATCGATGAAAGTAATCCGGCGCCGTAGATTTTTGGATTCTCGAGGGTGCCGATCAATCCGTACTCGACTGTCCACCAGTGCAAACGCGAGAGCAGCGCCATCTCCGATGGTTCGCCGAGGTTTTTTTGGCGCTGTTCGACCAGCTTGGTTGCTTCTTCGACTTCCTTCAGATTGCTGTTCGGCTGCTCTTTCAAGATAGACAAGTGACGGATCGCTTGATAGAGCTCGAAATCTTTCTTTGACGACATCGCTTTTGCGCCCACTTCTCCGAACCGCTGCAGGTAATTCGAGTACTCGCGGTCCACAATAATCGGCGCGTGGCCCGCTGCTTCGTGCACGATGTCCGGCGCGGGCGTGTATTCGATGTGATGGATTTGTCGCATGTCGCACGCGATTACCAGAACCTTGTAAGCTTGAAATTCCATGAATGCCGCCGGGGGAATAAAACCATCCACCGCCACCGCACCCCACCCGATCTTGGCGAGAATGTCGTTCATCTCCTGAATGCGCGGGATGCGCTCGAAAGAAATCCCGGTGTTGAGCAGGCCCTGGAAGTAAACTTTGTGCGCATACTCCTTCAGGAAAAAAATGTTCTGGCGCATGATGAATCGCCAGACCGCATGGTCCACCGGCGTGTAATCGTCGTAACGTTGATCGACGGCGAATTGCAAAAGATGTTTCGGCGTTGCGGCCACGGCCGCGTTATCGAAGCTGATACCGCTGGTTGTTTTCATCGACATCCTCCGTGCGAGACAAAATATGACTCGTTTGCGAAGCGAGCAAGTCTGGAGGACGGCGCTCACAATTGTAGGGCGTTTCTGTGAAACGCCTTTCCATGCATTGGCGTCTGACACAGACGCCCTACAATTATTGGGTTTTGGATTGCCGTGCGCGAAGCACGCGTTTGATGATCCAAGTCACAGCGACTAGCGCGATCGCCCAAGGCGCGAGATACGCCACCGCAACGCCGATCATGCGGAAACTCCACATGATTGCGCTGGCGCTTTGCGCCAGGGTCCGTCGCAGCGTGGCGAACAAGCCGATCTCGGATGAAACGATGTTTCCCTGGCTGTAAACCTGGATCGAGATATCCGCCGGCGCGTTTGCTTCGTCGATCTGTGCGCCGGTGCTGTCCTGCCGCTGCACGCTTATATCTTCGACTTTGCCGAGAGCATTCAGCGATTGCATGAGCGCCGAATAATTCTTCATCGACACTCGCAGAGACACATTCGCCACTTCGCGTCCATCCGGGTTGCGGCTAAAGCTCGAGCTCCGCACGCGCCCGTTTTGTTTTTCAGTCAGATTGCGCAACTCCTTTGCCTTTTCGTCTACCGACGACGTCCGAATGCGCAGGCTGGTTTGCTGAAACGCTTGTTCCTGTTCTTCGCGCGAGATCGTGACATTGAGTTCCACTTTGTCGCGCTTGGTCTTGGCGTTTTCAGACATGCCACTCCCGCCCTGTGCAATGCGTTCGGTCTGCACCTGGAAATTCTCCACGCGACCAAATCCTTTCACGCGATCGATCACAGAAGCGCTTTCTTCCGGGGCGATCAACATGCTCACGCGCGCCGAGACCCGCCCGGAATAATCGCGATCGAGCTGGGCATTGGTGATCTGCACTTTCGGCGACGCGAGGCCTTTGATGTCGTTGTAAATTTTCTCCACGTCAGGCGCGTAGAGCGCAAGCTGGGCGCGTTCCTTGAGCAAAAACGCAGCCGGTTCCTCCATATCTTTCTCGGACAGAGAAATCGTCACAGTCGCGAATTGCACCTGCGAATCCCAATACTTTAATTCGCCCTGCATCTTCTCGATCTGCTCGCGCACGCGCCCGAGTTCCTTTTCGACTTGAAGCAAATCGGCAACCTTGCCGGTTTTCGTTTTCAACATCTCGATCAAGCGCTGCTCCATTACGCGCGCGTTCTTCAGCCGCGCATCGGTATCAAAATACGCCTTGGTGATGTCTTCCGTGCCGAGCGTTTGATTCTTCAATTCGCCAAGCGTCCGAACCTTTTTTAGAAAATGATCAAGATTTTCTGGCAGAACCTTGACGATCACTTGGCCGCGCAACTTTCCATTCGCCTGTTTCTCGGAACTGCTCGTCGCCACGTAGCCGCGCTCTTCGTTCGCAAACGCAGTGATCTTCTGCACCGTCGCGTCAAAGCTGACAATCTCTAGTTCGACCTCCGCGTTGCGAATGAGTTTTCGGTTGGCTGTTGGTACGCCACCGGGCGCCGGAACATTCCCGGCGCTTTCCGCCGCTGCCTCCATCCGCTCGCTTGCTTTTTCTTCGACAAATTCCGGTTGAACTTCAGGTTGCTGCGGTGTTGCGGGGGGCATCGCAGGTTGCGGAGCTTCGGCGGCAAAGCCCGATCTTGTTTTTGCGGCTGCAATGTCTTTATCGCGCTGAGCCTCCGATTTGCGCACGACGGCGAGTTCATCGGCAACCCCCTGCTGTACGCGCCCGGACTGCGCCGCGTATTCTTCTCGGTCGAGACGTGGGTAATTGCGCGGCACAGCCGCACCTTCTCCGGTGATCAATCGTCCGACTTGCACGAGCGCCAGCAGCAGGGCAGCGACCGCGGTGATTTGAACCGCGCGCAGACGCATAAGTTCGACAAGCAACTTTACGAGTCCGCCTCGTTGTGGAATGCGACTGCGAAAGCCGGACAGCATTCGCTGTTCGAAGGTGGGATCGGGTTTTTCGTGAGCGAGAGTTTCTTCCAGAATTTTGTTCATGACTTTGTTCTCGTGATGGGCTTTTCGGCAGGCGGCGCATTCAACGAGATGGGTGTGGAGCGCGCCGCGTTCGTCCTCTGAGAGCTCGCCGTGAATATCGGCGGCGAGCCAGTTGTCGATTTCGTCGTGAATGGTTGCCATATGTCTAATCCAATGAAGCGAGAGCGGGCCGCAGTTGTTTGCGCATCGAGGCGAGGGCGCGTCCGAGGATCCCGCGCAACGCGCCGTTGCTCAGGCCCAGAATGCTTTCAATACTCCGGTAATCCATTTCCTCGAAGTAACGGAGCGTAAGCGCAGCGCGGTGAAGCTCCGGCAGCGCAGCCAGCGCCGAACGCAATTGTTGATCCAACTCTGAGCCGTTCGGCTCAGCAGCGGAACCTGGCTCAATTACTTGGTCAATTGTTGCGGACAACGGAACTGTGCGGCGTTTTCGAAAGATGTCGTGAGCCCGATGACGGGCGATGGTTGCAAGCCATGCGGGAAATTTTTCCGGATCTCGCACCCGCCAGCGCGTTTTCCACGCTTTGACGAGCGCATCTTGCACAACGTCTTCGGCTTCCTCGCAGTTTTGCAGAATGCCGTAAGCGATGGCGAAAAGCGTTCGGCTGTGCGTGCGGATGATCATTTCAAATGCTTCTCGATCGCCGTGAATGGCCGCCCGATACTGTTCGCGTTCATTGGCATCCATTGGGTTGCGATCTAGGAGACTGTTAAAAAACCCATGCGCATCGCGCGAGAGCAGTTTGTGGCGAATGGCAAGGCGTGAGCGAGGAGCATGTTCTTAATAACCTGTGACGAGCGAACAACGCCGCCAGGCGCTCCAAACTGCCCTCGCCCGAAGGGTTGCGTTGATTTTTGGCCTGCGCTGCGTTGCTCGTCGGTCACAGATCCATCGCGGATATGCTCTCTCCTCGCGCCTTGCGCAGGCCAAAAATCAATCAGCAACGCGGCGTGCATGGGTTTTTCAACAGTCTCCTCAGCCTAGACGTTTGAGATCGGCATTCCGCGCGAATTTTTTTTCATTGTAGAGCGTCTGTATCAGACGCCTGGCGTTTCACAGAAACGCCCTACAATCAAAAGATGAGCACAGTGTTGCCGACGCTCACGACGTCTTTGACGCGTGCGGCGTCCCAATTAGCCAGTCGAATGCAGCCATGACTGGCGGCACGTCCGATCGTCTCCGGGTTGTTCGTGCCGTGAATACCGATACCCGGTTTGTTCAGGCCCATCCAGAGCACGCCGACGAGATTGTTCGGGCCCGGCGGAAGATTGTAGTAGTTTTCGGTGCGGACGCCGTAGTTGAGCATCCCTTCATCATAGCGGAACCATGGCCAAACGGTTGCGCCGAGAATCTTCCACGTGCCAACCGGCGCGGGTAACGTTTTCGATCCCGGCGTAATCGGAAAGACGCAAACGAGCTGATCGTTATCGAAGACTTCGAGCAGATGTTCACCCGTATCGACGAAGACTTTGCGATTCGCGAATGCCGGATTTTCAGGAACTTTGCCCTCTACAAATTTTTCGATCTCAAATGGCAGGACGTTCGGCACCTTGAGGACTTCGCCCGGTTGCAGATGCTCCCAATTCTTTCCGGGATTGAGTTTCTGAATGTAGGATTCGGCGGAATGAAAACGCTCCGCGACGAATTCGAGCAGCGACGTGTAGGGGAGCCATTTCAATCTTGCCTGTTCGGCATGACTGCTTGGAACGTCGCCGACGAATTTCAGGTCTTCCTCTCTGATTGTGTAGTTGGTGTAAGTCACCGGCACTTGATCGAGCATCCACTGATCGACCGCGCCCGTCTTCGAAATCGCGCGGGCGTGCTTGTATGAAATGAGCGCTTTGCGAAAAAACTCGCCCATTTTTCCATCGATCTTACCGGGTGCGAAATAGTTGTTGTCCAAAAAAATTTGTAATCGCGTAGCGGTTTCTTCGTCGTAGTTCGGCAAGGCGACGGGATATACCTTTGGCGGGGGAGTAGTTTTTTCCTGCGCGAACGCAGAGATCGAAATCGCGGCAAACCCGAGAATGAGCAAAACGAATTTCATCGGCGGAAGTTATCCGCTGTGAGACGAACGCGCGCAAACGCGAAGTGATAAGATTGAGCTGCGGATCCGCATCTGCCTAGCACTCCGGCGCAACAGGCTACACGGGTGACACTGACGATCTTTTTCTGTTAATCGATCGTCATTTTCTGCGCGACGCCGCGGCTGTCCCATCAAACACCGCGTTGGCCTCCGGCCGGTAGCCCATCCGCCCTCGCGTAACTGCGACGAGCACTACCGCTAACGCGCATCCGGCCATCATGAGGTTCAAATAGTTGCTGAGCACGGCCGGACTGGGAAAGAGCTGAACCAGGGCTGCGGAATAGAACGTATTCCAGGAAGCGTGGACCAGGATGGCCATCAGCACGCTGCTCCTCGTGTTGTTGACGACCCAAATGATGATGATGCGGAGGCCCATCAGGGCGAGCGCGAACACGACGAAGTCGAGGACGGTACCCCGCGGGGGTATATCCGTGAAGTCTTCGGATGGGATCAAGAATCCGGGCAGGTGCCACAGGGCCCAGAGGCCACCGAGGAGGAGGCCTCCAACGAAGGGACCGTACAGCCGTTGCAAGCGGGGCTGCGCGAAGCCGGTCCAACCCGGTTCTTCGAAGAGCGGTCCACCGATGAGGGCCATAGAAACGAACGCATTCAGATAGGCAAGGGTTAACGGCTGGGCGGAGATATTGAGCGACTCCAAGGCCCCAGGCCGAATGATAGTGCCGAGCACCATGACCATCGGGAGGCCGACGAGCGCGAACAGGTACCATCGAAGCCCAACGCGCCAGCGCACAATCCGACGCAGCAAGCGGCCCAAGCCCGGCTTCCCTTCGGTAACCGCGGTCATGATAAACCCGGACAATATTGGTCCCAGCAAGCCAGCGATAGCCGACAACTGTATGATCAGAGGACTTAGACTCAGGACCCCGTAGTACGTGAGCAGCCCTGGCAGGAACATGAGCCAGGAGAAGACAAAGGCGATGAGGAAGTAGGAGACCAACGGATGACGAGCGAGCAAGCCTTGGGGAGCAGGAGGCTGTGCTGGTGCAGTCCTCAACTTTGGAACCATTTCCGTATTACACCTGCCGGGGCGGGTGGCACTATGCTGTCTTCAACCAGGCGCGCAGCACTTCGGCAACACTCCAGGCTTGGGCAATGCAGCCGCCCGGGTTGTGCGGTTCCCGGGCATCGAACACTTCGCTGATCGTGCCGATGCCCGTTTCGTTCAAATGTTCTGGAAACCGCGCGAGAAATTTACGGGCCGTGGCTCGATCGTGCGGATGAACTTTCAACCACGCGTCGATGAACGGCCCTATCAGCCAGGCCCAAACCGTTCCTTGATGATAGGCGCCATCGCGCGAGCGCAGATCGCCAGCGTAAATCGGTTTGTATTCCGGATCGTCTGGCGAGAGCGTGCGTAAACCGAGCGGGGTGAGCAATTGTTTCTGTACAGTGTCGAGGACCGACTGCCAGCGTTCCGCATCGAGGACCGGATGGTCAAGAGAGATGGCGAATAGTTGATTTGGTCGCAATGAGGAATCGTTGCCTGATCCGCCATCAACATCGACAACATCGTAAAGATAACCGCCCTCCGCGAACCAGAAGCGTTGATTGAAAGAGGCGCCCGCCCGTTCCGCGTGTTCCTCATAACGCTCTCCCGCGGCAACGTCGCCAGTTTCGCGCAACCAACGTGCAAGCAGCCGAAGGGCGTTATGCCAGAGCGCGTTAATCTCGACAGCTTTCCCCCGGCGCGGCGTGACGACCCAGTCGCCCATCTTCGCATCCATCCAGGTGAGCTGGTAGCCCTCTTCTCCCTGGACGAGCAGACCGTCGTTTGGATCGACATGGATGTTAAACTTTGTCCCACGCAAATGGTGGTCCGCGATGTCGATCAAGACCGGCAGAAGCGACTCTAACGTGTTTCGATCTTTCGTGCGTACGAGATAGCGGTTGAGCGCGTGAAAGAACCAGAGTGTGGCATCGGCCGTGTGATATTTTCCCTCCCTTGCGCCGTCGGGAAACATGTTTGGGATGAGTCCATCGCGGACGTAACGCGCGAAAGTGCGCAGGATGTAGCCGGCCTCGAGCAAGCGGCCGGTAATCAGGGTGAGACCTTCGAGGCTGATCATCGTGTCGCGTCCCCAATCGGTAAACCAATGGTATCCAGCGATGACGGTGCGCACTTCGTCGCCCGCCGCATGTGCGCGAGCGGCTTCCTCGAATCGGCCCGCCGGTGTAATCACGAACTGATCGGCCGCAAAAGCCAGCTCTGCAGAAAAATTCTGGCGCGCTTTCGGAATCGCATCGTGGAGCAGGCGCGCGCGCCGTTCGCGCTCCGCGCCAAGAACATCTTTAGGCCCCAATACGTCGATGATGTCCCATGCTTCGGTCGAACCGATCAGGGTCGCTGTGTTTTGCTCAGTCACGTCAGCCCGAAAAAATCCCGGGCTCCAGAGTTCGCCTTGATACGTATAGCCACGCTGCTGCTCGATCCGATAAACAACCTCGGGAATTTTTGACGGCGCAATCGTGAAGGCGGATTGACAGCCGCAAAGTCGCATCCGCAGCGGCGGCAGCTTTCGTCGTGCCGCCACGATTTCGTAACGACCATCGACAGCGGTGAGTTTGTATGGCGCTGCCAGATCGTCATCCACCGGCACTTCATGGTGCCGAAAATGAAATGCGGGCCGCAATTCGAGGCGCGGCGGCTTTGCTCCTGAAATCACTTGGTAACTGATATGGACCGTGTTCTGCAAATGAGGAAGCAGAACGCGCTTCTCGACCACCACTTCGCGAACGCGATATGTCCATACCGGAAGCCCATCCTCGAGTCGAAATTCCGTCAGGTAGTCGGCGCTTTTCAAATCCAGCTGGCCGCCGGCGCGTTCTTCCGCGCCGAGAGAAACCACGTCATCGTCACTGAAGCGGAGGAATTCGGAAACATGACTCCACATCACTACGCGTCCGAGTGGGGCGGGCAACGCCGCGATGAGCAAACCATGATAACGTCGTGTCACTGCGCCTGAGACGGTGCCGGAAGCATAGCCACCAAGGCCGTTCGTCACGAGCCATTCGCGAGCGAGTAAAAGCTCGCGGGACATGTGCGCGCCGTCCCAGGGCATCGCACGGACAACCGGTCGGCTGGTTTCCAATTGTTTATTCACCAGGTGTTGAGGCGAACACCGAAATGCCTCAGCCCAATTTTCGCCGTCTTGGTTGGCGTCGCGGCGCTTTTTCAGGCACGAGGCGCAATGCTACCGCCGCTTCCGCCGGTAATGTCCAACTGTCTTGTGTTGCCACGGTGAGTACTCCGGGTCCTCCGTAGCGAGTTGATTCGCTCGACCAAAGTGTTTCCCATTCCAAACCAAGCGGTGGTGCCAGTAACGGTTCCGGAATCGGGGCAAGCGCTTGACGCTCGCCGAGGTTCACCACGAGCAATCGATCGTCAGTATTTCCGTCGCTGAAGTAGCGCAGCACAAAACTTTTCGCGCCGAGCACAGCGCCGTCCACTCCACCACGTTTCTGCTCGCGAAAGCGTGAGTCTTCGCGGCGCAACCGCAACAGATCGATATGCATGTCGTAGAAATGTTTGTTTTTCTGTCGCTCGGAAAAATCGAGCTTGCAGGCTACGAAAACTTCCGGATTGGAAGGCACCGGCAACCGTTTCTGGACTTCATCGCTGGCAAGCGAGGGAAATTGCGCGAGAAATTCGAAGCGCCCTTTTCGAATGGCCTCGCGCATCGGGGCATCGCCCGTGTCAGTAAAAAACATAAACGGGGTCGAAGCGCCAAACTCCTCGCCCTGAAAAAGCACCGGTGTCCATGGCCCGAGCAAAAGCAAAGCAGTCGTAGCGCGATAGCGTCCGGGGGAGGTTTGAAAACGAAGTCGCTCACCGGCAGCAGTGTTTGAAATCTGATCGTGATTCTCGATGAACGCGACGAATGCTTCCGGGGGCGCTCCAAATGTCGGCGTGCCGCGCGGCGCTTCCTGCCAGACGTAGGGTTGACCTTGAAAAAGATAACCGTATTTCGCCGCCGAAATAAATTCCTGCGGTGAACCGAGGTAGTCCGTGTAATAAGCTTCTCGTCTTCCAGTGAGCGCGACAACGGCGCTGTGATGAAAATCGTCGTTCCAAATTGCGTCGAGATCGTCGCCACCTTCGCTGCGTGGTCGAATCAATTTAACTTCCTGGCGCTCGTTTTCTGCGACTAAAATGATCGAGCGCTTGCCAGCGGCACTGCGCGCCGCGCGGCCGATAGCGCCGACGATGTACTCATCGGAGTTATCAAGGATGCTTTGTGTCGCGTCGAAGCGGAATCCATCGAAGTGAAATTCCTCGATCCAATAGCGACCATTGGTAATGAAAAATTCACGGACTGGTTCTGAGTCTGCTCCATCAAAATTAACCGAGTCGCCCCAATCGTTTTCCTTTTCGCGAGTCAAATAACTGTCGGAATAAACGCCGAGATAATTTCCGTCGGGGCCGAAGTGGTTATAAACGACATCGAGAATTACACCCATGCCCAGGGAGTGCGCGCGATTCACAAAGGCGCGTAGATCGTCCGGCGTGCCATACAAATGGGTCGGCGCAAAAAGGTCTACGCCGTCGTAACCCCAGCCGAATTTTCCTGGGAAATCCGCGACCGGCATCATTTCGATCACGCTGATCCCGATGCGCGCCAGCTCTTCCAATTGCTCGGCCGCGGCGCGCCATGTTCCTTCTCTGGTAAATGTGCCAACGTGCATTTCGTAGATGATTTGGCCTTTCAGTTCGACACCCGGCCAATGTGAATCGGTCCACTGGAACTTTGTTGGATCGACCACGCAGGAAGAACCATGCGGTCCATCCGGCTGAAAGCGGGATGCCGGATCGGGATAAAAATTCTCGGCTTTGTTTATTCGAAACCGATAACAAGCGCCTGCACCGACGTTAGCCACGCCGGAAAAATACCCGTCTTCCTCAGACTCCAGCGGATGAAACGTCCGCTTCGCGTTTTTCGCAGCGCTTTCTTCCAGAACAAGATCCAGCTGCTGAGCTTTCGGCGCCCAAACACGACAATGCGTTTTGTTTTCGCCAATCAGTTCCGCTCCAATCGGATAACGACGTTTTGCGAGCGCTATCGTGTCCGACTTAGACTCAGCAACCGCTTCGGCAATCTCTCTTTTCGTGTTCAGCATCGGCAATTAAGAACATGCGAGCGCTGGTTAAGGAAGCAACCGCAGAGAGAGAGTACGCGGAGAAACGCGTGATTGGGCTTTGCCTATCCGCTAGCAACAGGAAAATGTATTGACTTCCGTTGCAGCATTTCAGAAAACGGCGGCTAACGTGCGCGCCAGGAACATAGACTTCCAGTCTGTGCGGCCAGCGGAGTTGCACTCCGCTGAGACGACCCGTCGGAGGACCTCAATCGCGAAAGGAACAAATACATGAAACGAATATTGTTTAGCTTGTTGTCGGTCATTTTCCTATGGCCCGGCATTTGCCAGATAGCCAATGCCCAGGAGCCAGAGGGCGCCTCTAGTAGTGAAATCACCTTTGGCGATGGCGAGGAAATTCAAGAATACAGCATTAAAGGCAAGTTCGCTCCGGTCACTCTGGACGCGCTCCAAACGACTGATGTCACGCTGCAATTTTCCACTTCGTTTGCGGGTGCGCCTGTAATAGCTCAGGCGCTGGATGGCGGTCAATTGAGCGGCGAGTCGGGGACGATCGATGACACCGGTACCACGTCGTTCCAGTTCCAAGTCGCTGATCAGCCGGGACTCTACCGGATTCTGGTGATCGCCGAAGGAACGGTTTCGATGGTGCAGTTCGAAGTGCCCAACCCGCCAGAATAGGAGGAATAAGCCGATGAAACCCAGCAATCAGCACGCAGCAATCAGAGGTCAGCAATCGAGTATCTTCTTCTCACTTCTCACCAGCCACTTCTCACTCTTCGTCTGCTTCTTAGTCTTTCTCGTGTCTGTCTCGCAACTTCACGCGCAGGTCGGAAACAACAACCCCACTGGGGTGTCTGGAATTTTTAACGGACAGATCACCAGTGGTTGCAGCTATGATCCTTGGACCGGCAGCTCCCATCGAACCAGCACTGATGTTTTGATCGCGGGCTCGGTGTCAGCGTACCCGTTGGCCCTTACACGCACCTCCAATTCGCGCAATGCCTGGGGCAACGCGTTTGGTGTACCCGGCGCCTGGCGTCATAATTATCAATGGTCGAATCCAGGTCACGGCAAGAGGAACCGCGCCACAGGATATCCATTATACCGTCGATTTCCCGGATGGACGGACCGAAACCTTTAATTACTCTGCCGCTGACGTCGATTATCGAGCTGCCCCTGGCGTGCGTGAGCGCCTGCAACCGTGGACTGCTACGAACGGAACAACTGGAGTCTGTTATTTGGTCCTGCCCGACGGTGGAAAAGTCGAGTTCACCGGCACGCGCATATGGATGTACGACCCCGAACTCATCCCTCCGAATTGGTATGAATTTGACCTTGTGGCCACCGCGATCATCGATCCCTACGGCCTGCGCACGACGTTTACCTACGATGCCTACCGGCGTCTGAGCAGGGTTACCGAACCGGCCGGCCGCTATCTTCAGTTCACGTACGTGACGAACTCGGGGCCGACCATCAGTCGCGTCACAGCCAGTGATTTGCGCTACGTGCAGTACACTTACACCACGATCTCCCCGGGCGGCAGGAATTACAGCGCGCTGACCAGCGTGGTCTATTACAACAACCCCACCGCCTGGACGGCGCACTACACTTACCGGGCCCCAAACGTGGGCGCCGCCAATGGGCTGCCGCTGCTTTCGACCGCCGATGATCCGATGTATCCCGGGCCAATGAAAAGAATCGCTTACACGTATCGCACTACCGACAATTTCAGCGGGAACCATGCGGTTTATGGCCAAATCAGCAGTGAAAAATCTTACGACGGCACCGCCACCGTGAGCACACTGGAGGTTACTACCGCCACCACGCGCAAGGAAACGCGCGGTGACAACAAGTGGCGCACATTTACTTACACCAGCACGGGGTATCTCAGCAGCTTAACCGATTTCAAGGGAACGGTGAGCGCCTCGCAGACCTACGACGCGAACAAATACATCAATTCGGTCACCGATCGAAACGGTCACACGACTAATTTCACTTCCAATGCACTCAACGGCAACATGACCGTAACGACTTTCCCGCTCACTCCGAACGACACGCAACCACAACAAACACAGCGGCCGACCATCCAATACACGTACGGCTGGGCGAATTGTCCTGATCCAAACAATCGCGATGCCAATAACCCGTATTATCTCTACAGCATTACCGACGAAGGCGGCCATGCCACCATCTTTACGCGCGACGCAAACAAGCGAATTACCCGGATTGATTACCCCGACGGCGGATACGAAACGTTTACCTACAACAGCTTTGGCCAAGTATTGACACATCGGATGACGACCGGCGGCACGGAAACTTTCACCTACAGCGGCGGTTTAAAGCGAACTTACTCCGATCCATATCACGACAGCAATAATCCGAGCATCCGTTATTACTATGATGGGCTGGATCGGCTAAACGGAATCTATGACGCGCTGGGACATCCGACGAACTGGGAATACAATCTCCGCGGCCAGCTTACCGTAACGACGTTGACGGCCGATCCGGTCGATGGCGTGCGCCACACCATCATCAACGCTTATAATCCCGACGGCACATTGCAGAACACGACAAACGAACGCGGCCAGGTGACCAGCTATACATACGACGATTACCGGCGCCTGAGGAGCGTGACCCCGCCCGTGCGCGGCGTTGACGATTTCACCCCGCACCCCACCTATTTTAGTTATCATCCCAGCAACGCGACCGGCGATTATTATCAATGCACTGATTCCAGCGTAACTTACGTCACGCTTCCCAATACCCAGAAAATCAAAACAACCTATGATGATAACCGGCGCAAGATCTTCGTGACTGCAGCGGTTGGCACAATCGATGCCGCCACCACCAGTTACGAATATGATAACGCCGGGAATCTGACCAAAGTGAGGGCGCCCAAGCAACAGGACGGACAGCCTTACGCGACCAGGAGCACCACGACCGTTTACGACGAGCGCAACCGGCCCAGCTCGGTCACAGACGCAGGCAATTACACTACCATATTCACGTACGATCTGGCTGGCCGAAAAAAGAAAGTGACCCGCCCAAACAACCAGACCATTACTTACGACACGTTTGACGAAATAAACCGGGTAACGCAACAGACCGTTACTCAAAGTCCCGGTCCGCTCGCCATCACCAAATACACCTATTATCCTTCAGGCTTGCTGGAAAGCATGCAGGACCCGCGCCTGGTCGCCACGAACAGCAGCGAGAATTACAGCTACATTTACGATAACATGGGACGCAAACAATGGATCACTTATCCCATCGATTCCGGCGGAGCGCGCCGTACGGAACGATTCACCTACGATACGGCCGGACGGCTGGAGACTTTTAAGAATCGTGCCGGCAACGTGCAGACTTTCAGCTACGATGCGCTCAACCGGATGACCGGGTTCAGTTGGAACGACGGGGTCACGCCGAGCGTGAGCTTCGGTTACGATGCCGGCTCGCGTCTGATCGAGATTGACAATCCCAACGCCAAAATTTCCAGATACTATTACAACGATAATCTGCTCCGGGTCGAGCACACCGAAGACATTTCCGGCAACCCGCTCGGTCAGATGGTTTATACCTACGATGGCGACGGCAATCGGGCGAGCGCCGACGTTTGGCCCGGCGGCGCCTCCCTCGATTATCTTTACACCTGGCGCGACCAATTGAAATATCTCAAGAGCGGCGCAAGCACATTGGCCACCTACGAGTATGATCTGGACGGCAACTTGAGCTCGCGCAGTCTCAACAACTCCACGGGTACCACGTATGCCTACGATGCGCTCGACCAGGTGACATGGGTTACCCACTCCCTCACTGGCACCACGCGCAGGTTGACTTACGGCTACGATAATGTGGGCAACCGCAAATGGGCACAGCGCGATCTTGCCAATGGCGACGTGTTCGGTTACGACTTCAACGATCAGGTGATTGCGGTAAAACTGAACATCCCAGATCCGACCACTGCACCTGCAGGCGCACAGAGCATCATTTACGATGCCAATGGGAACCGGGCGTGGTTTACCCCTTACGGATCAAACGACCAGTATGTCATCAACGATTTGAATCAGTACACCAGCCGCAATGGGAACAGTGCGACATACAATGCAAATGGCGACCTGAGGACCTTTGAAGGGACCACCTGCGGGTATGACGCGCAGAACCGCTTGACCAGTGTGAGCAAGCCGGGGTTGAGCGCGACCTTCAAGTACGACGGATTAAACCGTCAGGTGAGCCGGACGGTGGGCGGGGTGACCACGTACAACGTGTGGGACGGCTGGGATTTGGTGGCAGAATATGAAAACACCGCGACAGTGCTCGCGAAGTATGTCCATGGCACCAGTGGATTGGTCAAGAATCTGGTGACAAACAATTATTATTATCAGGACGGCAGCGGGAGCACCTCGCATCTGGCCAGCAGCGGCGGCGCGCTGCTGGAGTGGTACCGGTACGATTTGCAGGGGACCCCGATCTTTTACAACGCAGCCAATGTCGAGATCAGCGGCAGCAACTTCGGCATCCGGCACCTCTTCACCGGCCAGCAATGGTACAGCGAGCTTGGCCTGTATGACCTGAGGAACAGATTCTATTCGCCGGATATTGGCCGCTTTCTCCAGCCCGACCCGGTTGGCTTTGCTGGTGATCCAACCAATCTGTATCGCTACTGCGGGAATAATCCGGTGACACGCTCTGATCCGACCGGGATGGCTACGGGCCCAGACGGGAACAAAATAATACCGACTAACGGCTTTGTCTCTGAGGTAGTGGTTGAGGCACCACCAATCCCTGATTTAAGTCCACCTGATCCAAATCTCGATCCTTTGATCGGCGGCGGCCCGGGCTTCAATCTAGATACCTTCGGCACTTTTGTTACATTGGTAGGAGGCAGTCCCAATCTCACAGGCGGCCTATTTGGCAGGCTGCCAGTGAATCCGTTTACTCCACCGAATGCGTTGCCAAAGAATAATCCTTTCGCGCCAGGTGCTGCTTTTAGCTTAATCCCACCTCCGCTAAATCCGCCGTCGCTAGATGAACAGACTGAAGCCGCGTTGGATTCTTGGGCCGGCTGGGCGCAAGCTAATCAGAAAGAGGTTGCTGGCACTATTAACTCGAGTGGTCAGGCGATTGTTGGGCCTGAGAGCAGCAGGAAGCCGACCCAGTCCAATCCTGGTCCGATCACGGCCAATACTGTGGCAACTTGGCATTTCCACCTTTTGCTTCCCAACACGACGCCATATCAGTTTTCCTCTCCGCCGGGCGGAAGCGATACTTTGATGATAGCCCAATATCCGAACCTGTCCCACTATGTCGGAGTACTAAATGCTCCTGCTGGTCAGTTTACGATTTTCGCCTGGACGCCCGAGATGCCTTACATGCACTTCACTCGTTTGGGACCGTATCGCTGAATTAACGTCCCTACCTATCCATGAATCACGTCATGAAACATCACTATGTCACCGTCTCTGTAATGATCGTAGCTCTGTGCTCAACCGCCTCAGCCGAAACACCAACACCCACAAGCAGTCCGCCCGAAGGGAAGTGGACAAAATGGGGATGGGATTACCGGTTGCCCGGGCCAAAGGAGGGTTTCGTGCCGGACAAAGAAACGGCAATCAAAATTGCAGAGGTCGTGCTGTTTCGGCTTTACGGCGAGGAAGACATTATCGCGCAGCGACCCTATAAGGTAAAGCAGGAGGACGATATCTGGTGGATATCGGGAACGCTCAAGGAGAACGTGTTCGGCTCGCTTTTCAACATAGCGATTTCAAAGCAGACTGGCGCGATCTTACACTTAGAGCATTAGACGGAATAGACGGAAAAACGGGAATAGGGAATAGGGGTCAGGCATCAAATCTTGACAGAATGCCGAATTGTCCTCCCTGTTGACGCAAATCAACAACGCCGACGCTGCGATATCCAGGCAGTATTACAATGACAATCTGCTTTACACCGAGACAGAGACCATTACGGGCGGAGTTGCCCGGCAGGTGAGTTACACTTACGATGGGGATGGCAACCGGGAGACACTTGGATTCCCCGGCTATTCGTTCAATTGCCTTTACACCGGGCGCAACCAATTGCAGAATATCCAGAGCGGCGCAACCACACTGGCCACGTACGAGTATGATCCGGCTGGCAATATCGAGGCGCGCATCCTGAACAATTCCACCCGGACCGATTACCTCTACGATACACTGGATCGGGTCACCTGGGTTACCCACGCCCTCAATGGCACCACTCGCCAGTTCAATTACGGTTACGACATTGTGAGCGGGAACCGCAAATACGCCCGTCGGCTGGGGACTCCACAGGGAGACGTTGGCGATGCGTTCGGTTATGATCTTGCAGATCAGGTAAGCGGAGTGCAGCTGAATGTGGCAACCCCGCAGAATGTGGATCCGGTCCCGCGAACAATCACTTACGACGCCAACGGGAACCGCGGTTGGTTTAGTCCTTACTATCCAGCGAGCAGTTACGAAACCAATGATTTAAATCAGTACATCAGCCGCTCGATCTACTACACGGGCGGGCCGACGACAACCTCGGCCGCTTACGACACCAAGGGCAACCTGACCACCGGCTTGGACGGTTCCGCATACGCGTATGACGCGCAGAACCGATTGACCAGTGCGACAAAAAACGGCGTGACGATGCAATTCAAATACGACGGTCTAAACCGTCAGGTGAGCCGGACTGTCGTGGGCGGGATCACCACCTACAATGTCTGGGACGGCTGGGATTTGGTTGAGGAGGTGCAGGCCAGTGGCAATCTTCAGGCCATGTATGTTTACGGAAGTAGTGGGCTTATCTTGAGCTTAAACACATGGACTCCATATTGGAAGTACCACTATCAGGACGGGAGCGGAAGCACGTCGCACATCGCCGACACCAGCGGGAATTTACTGGAATGGTACCGGTACGATCTGCAAGGGACGCCGATTGTTTATAACGCCAACAATCAAATCCAAACTGGCGGCTCAAACTTCGGTATCTGCCATCTCTTCACCGGCCAGCAATGGTACAGCGAGCTTGGCCTGTATGATCTGAGGAACAGATTCTACTCGCCTGATATCGGCCGCTTTCTCCAGCCCGATCCGATCGGATTTGGCGGTGACCCGACGAATCTCTACCGCTGTTGCGGGAATAATCCAGTAAATTGGAGTGATCCGAGCGGGTTAGCAGATGTTACGCAGCAATATCAGAATTTTGAGTCTGACTTGCCTCCTTTTATGAATTATCCCCGCGTAGTAGTCGACGCCCGCGACTTAAGTGGGGTCGACCCTTTTAAGGACTTCGTTGGAGGGGCAGTGGACTGGGGAAATCTCGGAGGCGTTTTAGATTATTTAGGAGGAATGGACCACGGAATAGCCGGGCATTTTGCGGGCCTGGGTGATCGCGGAGGGTTTAGCATTAGGAGCCCGCTGCCGCCAGTGCCGCTCACACCGCCAATTAACGCTGTCACTTACGGGAACTACGTCCCAATCAACCCTTACACACACCAGCCGATCTGGTTTCCCCCGGGAACGAGCTTAGCCTCAAACGCCGCTGCGGCCGCGCAGATGAACGCGTTTCAGTACGTTTACGCTGTTACTCATCAATGGAACTATATTGTGCAAGGATCGGAGTATGAAGCCTTCGGCAATTTTAACGCCGGTTTTACTGGGCGCGCGAATGGTTGGTTCGGCTTTCTCCTCGAGATTGGAGCCGGAGGCTACCAGGAATTCTTCACAAACGTTCACGATCCCTCATGGGGGGACGTATATTCTGGGCCACCATGGGGTGATGATCCGGTGGATCAGTACATGATCGACTGGGGCGTTCGTTATTACAATAGCGGAGGCCGGTAACTGGATTTGGGAGTAACACTCTGAGCATGGCTAATGTCGATTCGGATAAAGCAGTGAAGAATGCGTGGCGGTTTGTTGGATTAGTGTATCTGCTGATGCTAACGTTTTTCCTCGCGTTTCCGGTCGGCCGGTTGTGCTTGCCAGCGCACCTTATGAGCGCGATGTTGTTAGCCGTATATGTACTTCTGTCCCTGACTGTCGCATTTTGCTTTGCGCTAGCTGCAATTGGCTGGGCACTGTGGAGTTTTCGCGGAAGGAAGAAGGGCAACCGCCGACAGGCGTTGACCGTCTTACTGACCGCTATCTTAACCACACTAGTTCTTGCAGTATACATGTTGGTGTTCACGGGCGCCGTTCGGTTGTAGACGAGACAGAGAGGGACGAGGGTCACGAGGGTCAAATCTTAAAGGGCGTGTTGCCCAAAGCTATTTGAGTTTGGTTTACAGTTGATTCCTTAGACGGATTCGAATGGCGAAGATCGCGCTGGCTAAAAGCGAGTGATCAGTAAGCAAAGCCGGGCTGCAGTCTTGTTATAGATGCCGGCAGCGCCACCGCGGCCGCGGCGCTAGGCTTAGGATTTTGGTGCGCGAGCAAGATGCGCACATTTTGGATGGCCGCGATCAAGTAATCCTGGATTTGTTGACGCCAGAGCCGCCGCCAGCGCGCACGTTTGAAGTGGTGATTATTGGCCGCATCAGCAAAACTGCGCTCGATCAAGTGTTGGCGCCGCCTGCGATTGCGCCACGCGGCGCGACTGTTCGCTTGTACGCGTGCTACATCTAGGAGAGCTTGTTTTTCGTGCCGCTGCACGGTGCGTCCATGGTGAGAGCGAGTGCATTGAACACGCAAAACACAGACCGCACACACTCTGGTGGGTGCCTTATATTCGATCGTTCGGCGAATGGGATGCATTCGGCGCGGCTTGAGTGTTTGACCGGCGGGACAGCGATAGATGTTATGCAATGGAGCGTAAGTAAAAGCTTCATCGCCAAAGATCGTTCGCTCGCGCCCGTGCTGCGCTTTGCCCAGCGCGTCTCCTAGGTGCGTCGTAATCCCGCGCTCCTGACAGGCGACGAAGTTTTCGGCCGTGCCATACTTGTGATCGGCTACCACCGTTTGCGCCTGAGAGCGTGTGTTGCTCTGATGCTGATCGATCAGCGTCATGAGCTTCTTATTTTCCGCGATACTGTCAGGCGTTGTCTCGGTCGCGGTGACGACTCCCTTCTGATCATCAATCACGCGATGGTTTTGATAACGCGGACGCGAGTCGCCTCCGCCCTTGCGCACCAGCGCCGCGTCCGGGTCGCTTTTGCTCATCATCCGATCATTGACCGCTTGATAAGTCTCCGGTGTGCTCGATTCCTCCAGCTTGCTTTCGGTCGCGCGGTAAGCCCGCTTCAAAGCGGTGATCAGTTCAGGCGTTCCCTTGATCACTGATTCTTTGGCCGCATCGGCATCGACCAAGCTCGCATCCACATGCAGCTTGGTTCCATCCACTAGCCCCGCTTCCACGCATTGTGCCACCGCGCGCACAAACAAGCTCTCAAAGACTTCCTTGCCCCAACGCGCCCGCGCTTTGCTTAAAACACTGTGATCGGGAATCTTTTCATCCAGGCCGTAATCCAAAAACCAGAGGTAATCGAGCCGCTCGCCGATCACCTCCATCAATTCCCGCTCGCTTTTGATGTCGTCAAAGAAAAGCAGAAACATCATTTTCAAAATCACTTCCGGCGGCACTGATTCATTGCCGTTGCGTCCGTAGCAGCGCGCCACCTCCTCGCGCACAAAGCCAAAATCGATCAGCGCTTTTACCTGGCGCAGCGGATGATTAGCTCGCACCCGCTTCTCCAGGTTCACCGCGTAATTAAAGAGCTGCGGCTCGCTCGTGTGTTGTCCCATCATGATGGGAACACTGCTTTAACAGATCGCTACGAGCTTGGGTACTATTTTCTTTCGGAAAAAGTGATTTGGGCAACACGCCCTAAACATTTGACATGGGCGTTTGGACTTGCGATGCGGGAGCATGGTGCGGCCTTTGCGCATACAATTTGCAGACGCCATCTATCATCCGTGCGCGCGGGGCAATGCGCGCCAGGGGATTTTTTATGACGAGCGCGATTGCGCACAGTTTCTCAAACTGCTCAGCGAATCGGCCCAACGTTTTGAGGCGGCGATTCTGGCTTTGTCTTAATGGGAGACCATTTTCATTTGGTCACGCAAACGCACCGACCAAATCTGCAGCACTATAGGTATCGGCTGCCTGCTTCCTCGCTGAGAGTCGTGCCGATGCCGTGCCCGGCACTGGTCCTTAGAACACGCTCGACGAAATCGACTTGCCACCCTGCAAACATGGCAAGCGATGCGCTTGCCCTACAACACGGTTGACCCCGAATGCTTTCGGGGTTCAAGATCGCGCTCATGAATGGAACGGAGCCGAAAATCGAAATCTTCAAACCGTTTGGTGAAGCGTTCGAGTTGATGAAAAAGATTCTCTTTCAGCCGTTCGATTTGGGAAAATGGTGTGTCATTGGCTTTGCCGCATTTCTGGCGAGCTTTTCGGGCGGATCTGGTTACTCATTCAATCCATTCTCGCGCTGGAGCGCCCGTGAGGATCGGAAAGCGATTGCCGAATCCTTTCCTGACCTCGGACACGTGCCACAAATGGAGTGGTGGGTCATTGCCCTGATGGTCATCGGAGTCTTGATTATCCTGGCCCTGGCTCTTCTGTTCATGTGGCTGGGAGCGCGCGGCCGATTTATTTTTACGGACTGCATTGTGTGCAATCGTGCCGCGATCGTCGCGCCATGGAAGGAATTTAGGGCGCAAGGAAACAGTTTCTTCGTGTTTTCGCTGCTGGCCATGTTGTGCATTTTTGTCGTCGTCGTTCTCATGGCGTTGGCGCTGTTTTTTCCCCTGGTTCTCCGCGGCTCCGGCAGGCAGACCGGCCCGGGTTTTTGGATCGCTCTCGGCGTGTTCGTCTTTATCATTTTGTGCCTCGCGTTCGGCTGGGTATTGGTCTCGCAGTTCATGATACCGATTATGTACCGCCAACGCTGCCTGGCGCGGCAGGCCTTTAGCCAAAGTGTCGGATTAATCGCGGCTCAGCCGGGGCCGATGCTTCTCTATTTCTTGTTTCTGCTTGTGATTTTGTTTGCTGCCGGTCTGATCAGTTGCTTTGCAGCGTGCGTGACTTGTTGCATCGCTGCGATTCCGTACATCGGCACGGTCCTTCTTTTGCCAATCCCGGTAACGCTCCACGGGTTCTCGCTTTTGTTTCTGCGCCAGTTCGGCTCCGATTACGATGTATGGGCCAATTTTATCCCACCCGAGTTTTCGACCATCTTATTGCCACCGCCTGCGCCGCCAACATCGACATCTTCATTGAATCCGCCGCCGGGTTCACCTGTGTCTCCGGCCTGATGAAACGAATAAGGTCAACGCACCCCTGTCGTATGAGGCTGCTGCAATTTCTCTGCGCCGCTTTCATCTGTCTATGTTCGGTTATTTCTCGTGCTCAATCATCAGCGCCGACGATGAAGGCGATCGTGGTGCACAAGTACGGCGGACCCGAGATCTTGAAGCTTGAAGAGATCCCGCGGCCGGAGCCAAAAGACAACCAGGTTCTGATTCGCGTGATCGCGGCAAGCGTAAATCCGGTTGACGCACACGTTCGCACGGGCAAGAGCGCGAAATTCTTTGGAACGACGCTGCCGTTCATTCCTGGTTACGATATTGCGGGCACCGTGGAAAAGGCTGGAACGAAGATCAGCAAGCTGAAGGTCGGCGACCCCGTTTACGCGTATGTCAGTTTGAATGAGGGCGGTGGCTACGCGGAGTACGCGGTTGCGACCGAAGTTGAGGCAGCGCCCAAGCCAAAGTCGCTGACTTTCGAGTCTGCAGCGGCCGTGTCCCTTGCGGCGTTGACGGCCTGGCAGGCGTTAATCGATGCCGCAAGGTTGAGCCCGGGTCAGACCGTTCTCATCCATGGCGGATCGGGCGGTGTGGGTAGTTTTGCGATTCAAATCGCGAAAGCGCGCGGCGCAAAAGTGATCGCGACGGCATCGACAGCAAACCAGGATCTGCTCAAACAACTCGGCGCAGATGTGGCGATCGATTATACCAGGCAGAAATTCGAGGAGGTAGCGAAGGATGTCGATGTTGTGCTCGACACCGTTGGCAAAGACACGCTCGCGCGTTCCTACGGCGTATTAAAGAAGGGTGGCTTCATCGTTACAATCGTTGCGCAGCCTGATCAGGCGCAGTTGGACAAATACCAGATTCGCGGAGCTTCGATCTCGGTAAAGCCCAACGCGGATGAGCTCGTGGAAATTGGGAGGTTGATTGATGCAAAGAAGATTATCCCAATCGTCTCGCAGGTTTTTCCACTCGCCGAAGCGGCGAAGGCGCAGGAACAAATAGCAACGCATCACACCCGCGGCAAAATCGTTCTCAAAGTTGCGGACGAACCGAAGTAGCAATCAATCATTCGCCTGTGATATAACACAGGAATGAACTGGGATGCGGTTAACGCGATCTCGCAATTGGTCAGCTCGGTCGCTGTCGTTTTGTCCGTGTTATATCTCGGCATTCAAGTGCATCGAAGCACGCGCGTAGCCAGGCTCGCCACGCAAGACGCCGCGGCCACGGCCTTGCGCGACGTGACCAAACCGTTCATGGAAAACGCGGAGGTGGAACGGATCTGGCGCGTAGGGCTCGAAGATCTCAATGCGCTCTCTATCGAAGATCGGGCGCGCTTCTTTCATGCAACCTACCAATTCCTGAAAGCCTTTGAGACAATTCATTTTCATTATGTCTATGGGCTGATGGACAAACAGCTGTGGGATGGCTGGCACGGACTTCTTCGCCATTATGTTGCCGCGCCTGGGATCGTCCATTATTGGAAACTTCGCCCTGAAGTTTTCTCCGAGCGGTTTCGGAAATTCGTTAACGGACTCGAACCTCCGGCCGAGCAACGCACCGTGGGAAATCTTTCCGGTCAGGAACAAAATTAGATGGCAAGCTTTGCGCGGCTTGCTTGTCTGAATTAGAACGCTCTCGCTCTGTTGAAAAGATTGTCGACCGCGTAGGTGCGAAGTGCCTCGTCGCGTTTGGGGAAATCAGAAGCTGGCGGACCTGCGACCTCTACTTTGCTACGGCGGCTTTTGAAGATAACTGCGTCCGCCTCGCCAACCCTCACCTTAATCCTCTCCCTTTGGCAAAGGGAGAGGCGAGCCTTGTACGAACGTGCTCTTTAGAAGAATGAATTGAGCCCACCCCGTGATATGTGCGCGTGTCCTTGTCGCCAGATCGCAAGAGCGTCGTCCGAGTTCTCTGGTGCAGCCTATTTGTGAGATAGTTTGGAGACGTCTATTTACACGGCCCCGGAACGGGGATAACGAATTTGCCGTCTTTCTCGGCGATAAAGTTTTCGCTCTTGCCGGTTGAGCTGCCGCTGGCGTCTTTTCTCTCAGTGGCGATGATCAGTTTCTTTGTCGGCTTGAGCGTAAGGCAAACTTTGCCGCCAGTGGGTGAATCCATTGGGGTCGCGGCTTTTTTGGCATCCTCGGGCGTAAGATCGACGAGTTCGATTTTGGAAATCTTTCCGCCCGCGTCGCTCGATTGCATCATCTTATAAAAACCGAGGATCTCCGGGTCGGCGCCCTGCGTGTAAAGGAAGGATTCGAGCGTGGCTGTATCCTTCGCCTCGAACGCCGTTTTGTATTTGTCCGTGAATGCTTTTTCTTGCGCGGGTGTGCCCGCTTGGAGTGAAATAGAAACGGTGGTGATAAGTGCGCAAACCAAGATGTGGATTTTCATAGGATTTATCATGAACGCCAGCCTAGGCGGCTGAGACCGAAAAGGACAAGTTAATTGTTGGAAAAAACCGTTGCTGCGATCCGTATCGCAAGCTAATTGCTCGGTTCGCTGGCAGGCAAAGCAATGAACGTTCACGAATATCAAGCCAAGGAATTGCTGCAAAGATTCGACGTGGCCACGACGCGAGGCAAGGTCGCTTCGAGCCTTGAGGAAGCGGAACAAATCGCGCGAGAGCTTGGGGATGTCGATATTGTCGTTAAAGCCCAAATTCACGCCGGCGGACGAGGGAAAGGAACATTCAAAAACGGATTCAAAGGCGGAGTTCATGTTCGCAAAACACCTGCGGACGTTCGCGAAGTTACAGGGAAAATGCTCGGGCAAATTCTGGTGACGCATCAGACCGGGCCTGCGGGTCGCGTGGTGAACAAGGTGCTGGTGGCGGAGTCCGCCGACATCGCGCGGGAAATTTATTTTGCCATCCTGCTCGATCGAGCCACCGCCGCGCCACTCATTGTGGCGAGCACGGAAGGCGGGGTGGAAATTGAAGCGGTCGCGGCAAAGTCTCCCGAGAAAATCATTCGCGAAGCGATTGATCCCTTAGCCGGTTTGCAGCCGTTTCAGACACGAAAAGCGGCGAAGCAGCTTGGTTTTGAATCGTCGCAATTAAAGAACGCCTCCAAATTATTCGAGGGACTTTATCGCACATTCATAGCCTTCGATTGTTCGATGGTCGAAGTGAACCCGTTGGTCCTTACGACCAAAGGCGAAGTGCTCGCGCTCGACGCCAAATTTAACTTCGACGACAACGCGCTTTATCGGCATCCAGAGATCGCAGCGATGCGCGACATCGCGGAGGAAGATCCGCGCGAAGTCGAAGCGTCCAAACACGGACTCAGTTACATCGGGCTGGACGGAAACATCGCCTGCCTCGTGAATGGAGCCGGTCTGGCAATGGCCACGATGGATATCATTAAATTTTACGGCGGCGAGCCGGCTAACTTTCTCGACGTGGGAGGCGGAGCGACGGAAGAGCAGGTGACGGAAGCATTCAAAATTTTGATCTCCGATAAGAAAGTTAAGGCGATCCTGGTGAACATTTTCGGCGGCATCATGAAATGCGACATCATCGCCCAGGGCATCATTAACGCGGCGAAATCGCTAAAACTGTCCGTCCCGCTCGTCGTTCGCCTTGAAGGAACGAATGTTGAAAAAGGGAAGCAATTGCTGAGGGAAAGCGGCCTTGCGCTGATCGCGGCAGATGATCTCGCCGACGCGGCGCAAAAAGTCGTTGCAGCCACAAGTTCCAAATCCCAGGCCGCTGCTGGAAGCTCCAAATTCCAAACCCCAAATCCCAAATAAATCTCAAATCCCAATTCCAAAATGGAAGACGGCGCTAAACCACGTGATCTCGAAGATCGAACGTTTCGGTTTGCGGAATTGGTTCGTGCTTTTGTCAAGCAGTTGTCGAGAACTATCACCAATACCGAGGATGTTCGGCAATTGGTGCGTGCCTCTGGCTCTGTTGCGGCGAATTGGATTGAGGCTGACGAGGCGCTGAGGAGAAGGATTTTCTAATGCGGGTGAAAATTTGCCGGAAAGAAGCCAAAGAGAGTCGCTTGTTTCTGCGATTAGTAGATACCGGATTAACGAAGAACAATATCGCCGGGCGAGATGGGCTTGCGAATGAAGCGCGCGAATTGACCTTGATCTTCGCGTCGGTCATCTCGAAGGGCGAGTGATGGCACGCTCTTTTTTTTGGATTTTGGAGATTGAATTTTGCCTGGGATTTGGGAATTGGGATTTGGAGCCTCTTGTCATTCAGGATTAATCATCCACAAATTGAAACCCAAAACGAGAAAGGAATCTGCACATGATCACAAACGAAGTCGCATTTATTGCCATTGCTGTTTCTGACAAGGAACAGGCGCAAAAATTCTATCAGGAGACACTCGAGCTTAAGCCAACCCGCACGCAGATGGAAGGCGCATGGGTCGAGTACGATCTCGGCCCGATAACGATCGGCGTCGGTTGTCATCCGGCGTGGAAACCATCACGCGATGGAACTACGGTCGCTTTCGAGGTGGCGGACATCGATGCTGCAATCAGCACACTTAAAGAGCGTGGCGTTACCTTCGACATTGAGAAGACCGAAACGCCTGTGTGCTGGATGGCGCAGTTTCGCGACCCAGACGAGAACAAACTGGTCGTGCATAAGCGGAAGAAGCAATGACGAAATCCCAATGACGAATGACGAAGGAAATCCGAATGACGAAGCCCGATGGCGCGCGAATCGTGGCGCGACTCGTTGTCATTCTAGCTTCGTCAGTAATTCGTCATTGGTCATTCGCCATTCGTCATTTCTCCCATGTCTGTCTTAGTCGATAAAAATACGCGGCTTGTTGTGCAGGGGATTACGGGCAGCGCGGGCGCGTTTCACACGCGCCAATGTATGGATTACGGCACGAACGTGGTCGCTGGCGTGACCCCGGGGAAAGGCGGGCAAATGTTCGATGGCAGGGTGCCGGTGTTCGACACGGTCTGGGAAGCGCGGCAGAAAACCGGATGCAATGCCTCGATGGTTTTTGTGCCCGCCCCGGCAGCCGCCGATTCAATTCTTGAAGCTGTTGATGCGGGCGTTGAGCTCGTGGTTTGCATCACGGAGGGAATACCCGTGATGGATATGATGCGCGTCAAAGCGCTAATGACCGGAAAAAGCTCGAGACTAATCGGCCCGAATTGCCCCGGCATCATCACGCCCGGCGCGTGCAAGATCGGCATCATGCCAGGGTACATCCACAAGCCGGGCAATATTGGCGTGATTTCGCGTTCCGGAACGCTCACGTATGAGGCAGTCTGGCAATTGACGTCGCGCGGCTATGGCCAATCGACCTGCATCGGCATCGGCGGCGATCCCATTGGCGGATTGTCGCATCTCGACTGCGTGAAACTCTTCAACAAAGATCCCGGGACCGATGCGATGATCCTGATCGGCGAAATCGGCGGCTCGGCTGAGGAAGAAGCAGCCGAGTGGATCAAAACGCATTGCAAAAAGCCGGTGGCGACATTCATCGCTGGAATGACAGCGCCGCCGGGACGCCGGATGGGTCACGCCGGCGCGATCGTTTCCGGAGGGAAGGGGACTGCGGCAGGAAAGATCGAGGCGCTCAAGACGGCGGGAATCGCGGTCGCTGATACGCCCGCAGCTATCGCAGATACTTTGATTGCACGACTGAAAGCGCGATCATAAGTTAGCTTTTCCTTTATCAGCGGTAGCTCTACCTTCTGTGAGCGCCAGTTGGAAATCACCCGCGGTCCGTTATGCGATCGCCCAATCGTTAATTGCCTATGAACATACTCACAATTATTGCTATCACCTGGATCGGCAAAGAATATCGATTCCTCGGTCTGGATTGGAGTTATCTCGTTGTCCTCGGTTTCATTGGGAACGCACTTTTTTCGATGCGTTTTCTTGTTCAATGGCTCGCGTCCGAGCGGCAGGGCGAAAGTGTGATTCCGATATCCTTCTGGTACTGGAGCATTGCCGGGAGCGTGATCATGTGTTTCTACTTCATTTTCAAACGGGACCCGGTTGGGATCCTGGCCTATCTGCCCAACTCGCTGATTTACATTCGCAATTTGATGCTGATTCGGAAAGGCGGATCGCCTCCCACTGCGGCGGCACCTTCGCAGAAACCGCGCGAAACTGGATAGCGAAAGTCACTCGATTATCGAATGCGTCTGTCCAAGACGGGTTGAGCCATTGCCCGCAAGATTAACTGACCTCAACTCCGCAACTTCAGCCTGCGCGTCATGGAATATTCTCCCAACCTCGCTCCCGCGCGTCGCGCCGCAACTCCTCAAGTTTCGCTGCAACAATCGGCTTAAGCTGCTCTGTAGACCTGCCCCAGTACTGATCGTACCAATCGCAAAGTCGCTGATACGACAGAAGTTGACCCAACTGGCGGAGCTGAGTGTCAAGCGGTTCTCCGTATACGGCAATTTGGTGAATCATGATGTCTGTAATTGGATGATCACCGAGCTTTCCGTTCATCGAGGAACAACCATCGCCTTTAATTACGGGTTTTTCTGGCCTAATTCGATTTCCGTCGCAGGTCTGCACGTCGAGCAATAAATCTGAGCTGGGCGGTAGTCATTGAGCGGTGGTGGGAAAGGCGAAAGATATGCTTTTTGCGGTCTAATGCGATTAACCGGAAACCCATAATCCCTATGGTTGATCCAGGCATATGTTGCGGTGCTGGGAAAATACACGGCATAGTTAAAGGTGTAGAATCCAGGTTTGCTGCGAGTAACCGAACTAACCGGGACTTCGCCCGTAGTGGGATTAGGTTTCGGCGCGTTACCTGTCAACCAGCAACCCTGTTTGAGGAATACAAAGTTTTCCTGACCATCTGGGCAGCGGTGGTTGAGAGCATCTTCGCGGCTTAGATAAGCGCGGGTGCCGCGGGCCAACTCAGGCCATCTTTTTAGGCCTAAACCTTGATACAGACAGGCCAAGCCAGGGCAGCCTCGATCCAGATTGGCGTTCTCCTCCTGCGATAGCGATCTAAATTTGGACATTAGTTTTACCAGCTCTGGCCTGCTGATTTCATGGAGCCCGTTGAAGTCATGTGTATCAAGAGCGGGTAGCGAATTCACCTGCAATGAATCGCGCTGTGTGTCTCCAGCTACGCCATGCTCTTCCTCAAGATGCGCCTCATGCACAACCATCAACTTCCGCGAACGTGCCAGCCCATAAATTCCGCCACAAACGACTACCGCAGCAGCACTGATGAGAATGAACTTTTTTATCATGCAACAAGAACAAGGTCAGCGACGGCTACCGGGAGCGAGCGCCAATCGAAGTGGAGGTGTTTTAATCATTGGAAAACGTGATCGCACAGCGGGTAGCCGTTCGCTGCGTAGTCTGGTTAGATGGTTGGCTCACCATGCAATCCGCGCGAAGTACATGCCTGCTGCAAGCGCGGCGACGCCGAGCAGCAGGGCGAACCAACCAGATATCGAAGCTCGACTGCTGCGAAGCAAGAGAGAGCCTGCCACTGTCTGCAAGAAACCGAGCACGACCAAGACGAGCCAACTACGCTGCGGACCGATGATCAACGTCACGATCGCGAGCGCCGGCAACGAAAGGACGCACAGCAGGTCTGCCGGAAAGTGCGCTGGACGTGCTTTGAGATCGCTCATCGCTTTACCATCTAACGAGAATTCGGCGGGAAAATCCCGCCTTTAATCACGGTTGCTGATTCGCCGGCAGGCAGATTTGCCGCTTTCCAATCCATCGCCATGCGAATTCGGGCGCGGCCGCTTGGGTGATCGTAGAAGATGAATTCTTCCAGTGGTGCCGGATCGAGTTTGCGATAGGCGCCCAGCTTGAGCGCCGCTTTCGCCATCCCGTCGGGCTCCCGAGCGGTGTTGATCCCGAAAGCATCAGCTTCTCGTTCCGTCACGCGCACGACCGTGTTTGAAAACGGAGTCACAACAAAAATGAATGTGCTGAGGATCAAGACGAGCAGGGGAAGCCCGGCCGGATCGGCGACGCCCCGAACACCCCATTTGTTTCCCCAGCGCCTCACCGCCGCGTCGAAGAGAGTGCGAGTAAGCGCAAACCCGACGAGAATAAAAATCCCGGAATAAGTCAGCAGTTTCGCGCCGTGATTGAGGACGTAGTGGCCCATCTCGTGCGCCATCACCATGCGAATCTCCGGGAGCGTACATTGCTTGAGCAGATTATCGTTCAGCGCAATGCGCGTTGTGCCGAGGAATCCTGAGACATTTGCGCTTACGCGCGTGGTCTGACGCGAGGCATCCACTTCAAAAACCTGGGTGGCCGGAATTTGATTTGCCCGAGCCATCGCCAGAATCGGGTCTCTGACTTTCGGATCCGCCAGCGGTTTATAAGTATTAAAAAGCGGCTCGATATAAATCGGCGAGATGAAAACACCGGCGAACAGAAATGTGACTGTTACAATGGTTCCCCAGATCCACCACGTGCGCGGCGCACGCCGGAACACCGCGTAGAGAGCAATCAGCAGCAGCGTTCCGCCAATCAGCGTGACCCCGAGACCGATCAACTGTTCACCAAACCATGGCAGGAAACTCTGAGTCGCCAGACCGTATTGATGTTCACGATAAAAGTTCTGGTACAGATTCAGCGGAAAGCTCAACAGGTACACGATGATCAGGTACAGGACTGCATAGCACGCCACTTGGAAGGTCCTGAATCTCGTAGCGCGCTCAGCGATATCGCGCAGGCGCGCTGAAATGCGCGAGGTCAGCAGGAAGATCGAGATCGCGGCGGCGAGGAGAAAATTCCAGAGGATCAGCCAATAACCGCCCTCGAAATATGCGTCGGATTTTTCGCGTTTCTCCTGCGGAACAGTGGCCAGCCATGCTTGAGTTGCGGCGGCTGGATCGATCCGCTTCACGTTTTGTGCAGCTTCTTCCGAGGGAGTGGGCGTCGCAGTTTGCCCAGATGCGGCGATCGAAACTGCAAAGAAGAGAGAAACAGCCAGCGACCAGGGAATCAGTCGGTTCTTCATCCAGCGATCAATAGAGAAATCCTCCGCAAAAGAAAAGCATGGCTTTGCCAGACGCGCCGCCTTATTAGGGCTGGACTAGCAAATCCGCCCGATAGAAGATCGGAACATGAAAATGCTTGCCTTGCTGATTTGCACATCTTTTATGGCAATGTGCGGTGTCGGCAATTTAAGCGCGGAAACCCAACCAGCGGATGCGGAGCGTTACGG